>JADMIO012736326.1_pt1 | contig 98103 bp, 71 predicted proteins | sample 8958161 | NCBI WGS metagenome assembly JADMIO01 (sample SAMN16585339, study PRJNA669376) | soil metagenome | isolation source: Crop rotation soil | place: USA: Cullars Rotation, Alabama | collected 2011
CGACAACTTGTCCACGTGGAATTCTAAGCTTAGGATCCCAATGTGCTGGAAAGATGCGCCGATAGAGACGCTGCATCGCAGGCGATCGGCCCCAAAGCGGACCGAAGTGCCCTTCCCGATCGACCGTCGCCATGAGCCCCGCGATGTGCTCGTGCAGCGATTGGCTGTGCATCGCGAGCAGGTCGCGCAGATGCGACACGACGATCGGCTTGACGAGGTAGTCGACCGCCCTGCGGCGCAGGGCATCGACCGAGGATTCCAGCGTCGGCCGATGCGTCATCACGACGATCGCAGGGTGCGACCTTGCCTGAGTCGCGCCGAACAGCGACAGGCCGCTGCCATCCGGCAACTCGACTTCGACGAACACGAGATCCGGCGGATCCGAAGCGATTGCCTCGCGCGCCGCTGCAACGGAGGTGACGACGGTGCCCGTCCAACCGGCTTGGCCGAGCAACGCGACCAACCGGTTCGAAGCCCGGACGTCGGCATCCACGACGAGCGCTCGCGGCACGTGTTCTTCCTCCCGCGCGGCTTCGGCCGCGTCGTATCGCATCCGATTCTGGGAACGATCTGCACGTTTCACGCCCCCCGAAACGAGTGGTCGACGCCGTGAACGAGCACTCGATTCGATGCCCTCGCGCGCTTGGACCCGACCGACCACGTCGTCGACATCAAGCCGGAGTGCGGGTTGGAGCAACGGCTCGCGCCCGTCGCGCCGCGCACCATCGGCGACCACTGCCAACGCGCGCGCTGCCGGCGCCTTGAGCCCGGTCGAGCGCAGTCGCGCTGCTATACTGCACGGCTCGGCGGCTGTAGCTCAGTTGGATAGAGTACTTGGCTACGAACCAAGGGGTCGTGGGTTCGAATCCTGCCAGCCGCGCCACCCACCAAGGACTTGCGTCGCGAGGCACAAGTCCTTTCTTTTTGCTGCGGCACCGCACTCGACGCTTCGATCGTTCGCCGCCGTAACGATCGTCCGGCGCCGACCGCTGGCTGCGATTCGCGTTCGACGGATCGACATGCGCCGTCGAGCAGTTGCTCGACCGTTCATCATGTGTCGTGCCCGCTGCGGCACGCGACTCGCGTGCACATCTCGGACTTCCCCGAATGGCTCAGGAGCGTGCATTCGCGTCGTCAAATCGAAGCACTATCTGACGTGAGCCGCGTGCTTTGAGAGGAGCTCCACCGTTGCTCGGTGACGCAACGCACCCCCGGTATCGGTGGATTGACTTTTGTAGGCCCCTGCCTACAGTGCAACCGGCACGGCGCCGCCGTCTGCACGGCCCCGAAAGCCGGTTCCCCTCTCGAAGGCAGACTGACCCGCGATGCTTCGCGTGTTCAATCACTATCTCAGGCGTCAGACCCTCCTGCAAATGGTCTGCGACCTTTTGCTGGTCTTCGCCGCCTTCTTCGGTACCTGGCTGCTCGTTGCTGGCCATGGTGGCCACCACGTTCTTCCCACCACGCACGGCTTGTCGCTGGTCGCCGGGCTGTTGTTCATCAACACCGCGTCAGGCCTGTACGGACGCTCCCAGGGTCGCTCGGGCCATTCGCGATGGGTGCGCGCTGCGTTCGTGCTCGCGCTCGCGTTGCTGCTGTCGTACGCGGTCTTCAGTCTCTTTCCTCCCGACGTCGCCGACCGAAGCAGTCTCAAGTGGCTGACGATGCTCGCCGTGACCGCGGTGGTGGCGCATCGCGCGTACGCGGCGCACGGTGACCCGTCGACCAAACCCGAGTCGCGCATCCTCATCCTCGGCGCTGGCGCGACCGCTCAGCTCGTCGCGCGCACGATGGCGCTCGCGAACCCGCAGATCAAGATCGTGGGCTACGTACCGGGCCCGAACGAGTCCCCGGGCGCGCTCGAGGCCGGGGCGGTGCTGGAAGGCCCGATGTCGCTGAAGGAACGCGCCGTCGCACTCGGCATCGACGAGATCGTGGTCGCGCTCACCGAACGGCGCGGCGGCAACATGCCGCTCGCCGACCTGCTCGACTGCCGCAGCGCCGGCGTGCGAGTGTCCGACGTCTCGAGCTACTTCGAGAAGATGCTCGGCCAGATCCGTATCGACCAGCTGCACCCCGGCTGGCTGATCTTCGGCGGCGGATTCGATCACAGCCTCATGCGCGACAGCGCGAAGCGCGTGTTCGACGTGGCATCCTCGTGCGTGCTGCTGCTGGCTGCGGCGCCTGTCATGCTGGTGACGGCCGTCTGCATCGCGCTCGAGAGCAGAGGGCCGATCTTCTATCGACAGGAGCGCGTGGGCCAGGACGGAAAGACGTTCCAAGTCCTGAAGTTCCGCAGCATGCAGGTCGACGCGGAGCGGAACGGTGCGCAATGGGCAAGCGCGAACGATGATCGGGTGACGCGCGTCGGCGCGATGATCCGGCGCTTCCGCATCGACGAATTCCCGCAGCTGGTCAATGTCCTCCGCGGCGAGATGAGCCTCGTGGGGCCGAGGCCTGAGCGACCGGTCTTCGTCGAGCAACTGACGACCGAGATTCCGTTCTACGCCTTGCGCCACAGCGTCAAGCCCGGCGTGACCGGATGGGCGCAGGTGCGCTATCAGTACGGCGCCTCCATCGAGGATTCGCTCGAGAAGCTTCAATACGATCTCTACTACGTCAAGAACCACTCGCTGTTCCTCGACGTCGTCGTGCTTCTCAAGACGATCGGTGTCGTGGTGTCCGGCAAGGGGGCCCGTTGAGCCGCACACCGGGTAAGCCCTGAGGCGAGCGGCGCCCAGCCGTCGAATCCAGGGGCTGACGGCTTGCCGGTCATTCGCTACATTCGCCGGGCGCATCGCACTTCACGGCACTGCGCCTTTCGCTGCGGCGTTCTCCGCCGCCAGCCGCAGGGCTCTTGATATCGTGGCGCTCCTCGACCCACCGCCGGCGCTGCTCGCACACCACGTGTGATCGACGTATCCGCCATCGATCTTTCCCGCTGGAGCTCGTTGGTCGCGGGCCTTGCCTACACGGCGCTCGCGGCTCAGCTCGTCCGGTCCGGCAGCGTGGCCCGATCGGGCGGGCGCTCGTCGCTGCTGCTGGGCGGCGCGGTGCTGGCGAGTGCCGCCTGGGGCTGGGCAGGGATCGACGCTTCGGCCCGCGCTGCGGAAGCGATCTTCGATCTTCTGCGCTACGGCTTGTGGTTTGCCTTCATCGTGAGCGTTCTGGCGCCTGTGCTGGTCGGTCAACGGCCGCGCAGCCTGCGTCTGCTGCTCCCGGTGGCGGTGGTGCTCATGGCCTGTGGCGCCGCCTTGCTCGCTTCGGGATCGACGACGCTCGGCAGCCGCCCCGACCGGGGTGCCCTTTTCGAAGCGCTTGCGCTGCCATTGTTCGGCCTCGTGCTCGTCGAGCAGCTGTTCCGCAACATCTCCGACGAATCGCGGTGGAACGTGAAGCCGCTGTGCGTGGGGCTCTGCGTCATTCTGTGCTTCGACGTGTACGTCTTCTCCCAGGCGGTGCTGTTCAACGATCTGGACGCCGATGCGATCAGCATCCGACCCGCGGTCCACGCCCTCGCGGTGCCGCTCCTGTTCATCGCCTCGCGCCGCGACCGGCTGTGGGCCGGTCGACTGAAGGTGTCGCGCACGGCGGCGTTTCATTCGGCCGCACTTGCGCTCGCCGGCGTCTACCTGATGTTCGTCGCCGGGGTCGGCTACTACATCCGTTTCTTCGGCGGCGAGTGGGGCGCCGCGTTGCAGCTCGCGTCGCTGTTCGCCGCCCTCGCCGCGCTCGGCGTCCTCGCGGTGTCGGGGACGATGCGCTCGCGACTGCGGGTGCTCGTCGGGAAGCACTTCTTCAACTACCGCTACGACTACCGCGAGGAGTGGCTGCGCTTCACGACCATGCTGTCGGCGAGGAGCTCGCCCTCCGAAATGGGAACGCTCGTCATCCGAGGCATGGCCGACATGGTCGAGAGTCCGTCGGGCGCCCTCTGGACGCGCGAGCCCGGTCATGCGGAATACGTTCAGACGGCACGCTGGAATTCGCCGGCGTCGACTGTACGCGAGCCGGCCGATTCGTCGCTCTCGCGGTTCCTGCTGCGCACCGGCTGGATCATCGATCTCGAGCGTTACCGCGCGGGCACCGAGCACTACCCGGACCTCGCGCTGCCGCCGTGGCTCATGGCCGCAACGCAGTACTGGCTCGCGATTCCGCTCATCGTCGGGGACGAGCTGCTCGGCTTCGTGGCGCTCGGACCGGCGCGCACGCCGGTCGACGTGAACTGGGAAGTCACGGATCTGCTGAAGACGGCGAGCCGGCAGGCCGCCGGATTCCTCGCCCAGATGCTGGCCACCGAGGCGCTGCTCGAAGCGCGCAAGTTCGATGCGTTCAACCGCATGTCGGCGTTCGTCGTGCACGATCTCAAGAACATCGTCGCGCAGCTGAGCCTCATGCTCAGCAATGCGAAGCGCCTGCATGCGAATCCCGAGTTCCAGCAGGACATGCTCGCCACGGTCGAGAACTCGCTCGAGAAGATGCGCCAGCTCATGCTGCAGCTGCGCGAAGGCGAAGCGCCCGCGGCAGGACGCAGCGGCGTCGAGCTCGTGCCGATCGTGCGCCGCATCCAGGCGGTAGTCGCCGGCCGCGGCCGCAACCTCGATGTGCAGGTGGTCGACGACGTCGTCACGCGCGGTCACGAAGGCAGGATCGAGCGAGTCATCGGGCACGTCGTGCAGAACGCACTCGACGCCACGCAGTCGGGCGACAGGGTCTGGCTGACCGTGCGCCGCGTCAGCGGCCAGGCGCAGGTGGAGGTGGGCGACACGGGCAGCGGCATGTCGCCCGAATACGTCCAGACGGCTCTGTTCAAGCCGTTTCGCACGACGAAGGACGCCGGGCTCGGCATCGGTGCGTACGAGAGCTACCAGTACGTGCGCGAGCTGGGCGGCGGCATCTCGGTCGACAGCCAGCCCGGGCGCGGCACGATCATGACCATCTCCCTGCCCCTGTTCGAGGCGCATCAGGCTTCGGCCTTGCAGATGGCGAGCGCGAAATGATGATCGACAAGATGCCGCCGCTGCTGATCGTCGAGGACGACGTCGCGCTGCAGAAGCAGATCAAGTGGTCGCTCGACCGGTTCGAGAGCGTGGTCGCGACCGACCGCGAGAGTGCGCTCGCGCAATGCCGCAGGCACGCGCCCGCGGTCGTGACCATGGATCTCGGCCTGCCGCCCGATCCCGACTCCGTGTCGGAAGGGTTCAAGCTGCTCGAGGATCTCCTGGGCATCGATCCCGACATCAAGGTGATCGTCCTCACCGGCCAGAACGACCAGGCCAATGCGCTGCGCGCGGTGGCCCTCGGTGCGTACGATTTCTTCGCGAAGCCGTTCGAACCCGAACTGCTGGGCCTGACCATCGACCGCGCTTACCGGATGTTCGCGCTGCAGGCCGAGAACCGTCGCCTGCAGGCCCTGCATCAGCCCGACGCGCTTTCCGGTCTCATGACGCGCGATGCGGAGATGCTGCGCATCTGCCGCACGGTCGAGAAGGTCGCGACGAGCAGCGCCAGCGTGCTGCTGCTCGGCGAGAGCGGCACCGGCAAGGAGGTGCTCGCGCAAGGGCTGCACCAGGCCTCGAAGCGCGGCGGCAAGTTCGTCGCCATCAACTGCGCGGCGATCCCCGAGAACCTGCTCGAGAGCGAGCTCTTCGGCTACGAGCGCGGCGCCTTCACCGGAGCGACGAAGACGACGGTCGGCCGGATCGAGACCGCCAACGGCGGCACGTTGATGCTGGACGAGATCGGCGATCTTCCGTATGCGCTGCAGTCCAAGCTGCTTCGCTTCCTGCAGGAACGCAAGATCGAGCGCATCGGCGGACGGCAGGAGATCGCCGTCGACGTGCGCGTCGTGTGCGCGACGCACCAGGACCTGAAGCATCTCATTGCTGAAAAGCGGTTCCGCGAGGACCTCTACTACCGCATCGCCGAGATCGCCATCACCGTGCCGCGGCTCTCGGCTCGCAAGGGCGATGCGGTGCTGCTGGCGCATGCGTTCCTTCGGCGCTTCGCCGCCGAGCAGCGCCGCGGCTCGCTCGGTTTCAGCGAAGAGGCGCTGCGCGCCATCGAAGCGCATGAATGGCCGGGCAACGTTCGCGAGCTCATGAGCGCCGTCAAGAGGGCCGCGATCATGGCGGAGGGCAACCGCGTGGGCTGCGACGATCTCGGCCTCCCGCGCCCCGAAAGCGACGCAGGGCAAGCCGGGGATGCGACGCTGGACCTTCGCACGGTGCGCGAGCGGGCCGAGCGCAGCGCGGTCATCGGTGCGCTGGCACGCACCGACGGCAACATCGTGAAGGCATCCGAGCTCCTGGGCGTCAGCAGACCGACGCTGTACGACCTGATGCATCGGCTGTCGATCAAGCCATGACACCGCGGGAACCCAAGCACATGGCCAAGACGAATCTGCTCCATCGCGCGATCGCCGTGGCAGCCGTCGCCCTGCTGGTGAGCTGCGGCGATGACGACGCCGCCACGCTCCTTGCTTCGGCGAAGACCTACCTGGCCAAGCGCGACGACCGCGCGGCCGTCATCCAGCTGAAGGGTGCGCTGCAGAAGCAACCCGAACTGGCGGAAGCCCGTTTCCTGCTCGGCCGCACGCTGCTCGACGCCGGTGATCCGGTGTCGGGCGAAGTGGAGCTGCGCAAGGCGATGGCGCTGAAGTACCCGATGTCGCAGCTGGCTCCGGCCCTCGTGCGCGCCCTCGTCATGCAGGGCCAAGCCGGGCGTGCGATCCAGGACTACGGGACCACGCAGCTCGAACCCGCGGCGGCTGCCGCCGAGCTCAAGGTCGCGCTCGCGACCGCCTATGCGCAACTCGGCGACAGCGAGAAAGCGCAGGCGGCCCTGGACGTTGCGTTGCGCGCGGATCCGGATTCGACGCAAGCGCTCCTGATGCAGGCGCGGCTCAAATTCGCGGCCAAGGACATCGACGGCGCGTTCGCCGCGCTCGAACGCGTCATCGCCAGGCAACCCACCAACCATGAAGCGTTGCAGCTCAAGGGCGATCTGATCTATTCCGCCAAGGGCGACGCCGACGCAGCCATGAAGGCGCATCGTCGTGCCCTGGCCGCGCGACCCGACTGGCTGCCGTCGCATACCAGCATCATCGAGATGCTCCTCGCGCGCGACGACCTCGTCGGCGCACGCAAGCAGATGGAGGCTCTGGAGCACGTTCTGCCGAACCATCCGCAGACCCGCTACCTTCAGGCAAGGCTCGCCTACCAAGGCCGCGACTACAAGACGGCGCGCGAGAAAGCGCAGCTGCTCCTGAGCACATCCCCCGATGACGTGCGCGCCCTCATGATCGCGGGCGCGATCGAGCTGCGCGCAGGTTCCCTGGGTCGCGCGGAAGATTTCGCCGCAAAGGCCGTCAGACGCGCGCCCGATTCGGTCCCGGCGCGTCGGCTCATGGCGCGAATCCAGCTGCGTGCCGGCGAGGCACAGCAGGCCCAGGAGACGCTGCAACCGCTGCTCGACAAGCCCGGCCTCGATGCCGAGACGCTCAATCTCGTGGCTCAGGCCGCCCTGCAGCTCGGCGACGTGGCGGCGGCCGAAACCGCTTTCGGCCGCGCAGCGAAGCTGAATCCCGGGGATGCGAGGAGCCGCACGGCCCTCGCCCTCGCGGACTTCTCGCATGGAAAGGCCGACGCGGCGCTCAGCCGGCTGCAGGAAATCGCTGCTTCGGATACCGGAACCGTCGCCGACATGGCGATCGTCAGCGCGCGGCTTCGCCAGCGCGACTACGACGCGGCGCTGAAGGCCATCGACTCGCTGGAAGCCAAGCAAGCCGATAAGCCTCTCGCGTCGCAGCTTCGGGGCCAGGTGATGCTCGCCCGCCAGGATCCAGCAGGGGCCCGCGCGAGCTTTGCAAAAGCGCTTTCGATCGACCCGCTGTACTTCCCGGCGGCCGCAAGCCTTGCGACGCTCGACCTGCGCGACCGCAAACCGGACGACGCTCGCAAGCGTTTCGAGGATCAGCTCGCGATCGACCCGAACAACCTGCGCGCGCTGCTGGCGATCGTCGAGCTGAGAGCACGCGCGGGAGCTGGCAAGCCCGAGCTGTCCGCGCTCCTCGAGAAGGCCATCCGGCTCAACCCGACCGCGGCCGCACCGCGAGCGCTGCTCGTCGATCTGTATCTGCGCTCGAACGACAAGCGGGCCGCGCTGGCCGCAGCCCAGGAAGGCGTGGCCGCGTTGCCCGAGAGCCCCGAGCTCCTCGATCTGCTCGGGCGTGCCCAGCTCGCGTCGGGTGATGCCACGCAGGCGCTGGCGAGCTTCAACAAGCTGGCGTCGTTGCGCCGCACGTCACCGCAACCGCTGCTGCGCGTCGCGGATGCGCAGATGGCGCTTCACGACATTGCGGCCGCACGCGACAGCGTCAATCGGGCGATCGCGCTCGCTCCGGCCTATCTGCCTGCACGACGCGGCCTCATCATGGTGGAGATCGCAGCGGGCAATGCCGAGCAGGCCATGGCGGTCGCGCGAACGATGCAGCAGGAGCATCCGAAGGACAGCATCGGTTACCTCTATGCGGGCGAGATCGAGGCGTTCCAGCGCAAGTGGGACGCCGCGTCTGCTGCCTATCGCAAGGGTCTCGCGCGCGCGCCGTCGTCGGAGCTGGCCGTGAAGCTGCACGCGAGCCTCGTGGCCGGAGCGAAGGCGCGCGAGGCGGATGTCTTCGCCGCCGGCTGGATCGCGCAGCATCCGCAAGACGCTGCGTTCCTGAGCTACCTCGGTGATGCAGCCGTGGCACAGCACGACCTCGTGACCGCCGAGGCGCGCTACCTCGCGTTGGCGAAGCTGCAGCCCGACAGTGCGCTGGCCCTGAACAACCTCGCCTGGGTCACGCACAAGCTGAAGAAGCCGGGTGCGATCGCCTATGCGGAGAAGGCCAACGCGCTGCAGCCCGACCAGCCCGACATCCTCGATACGCTGGCGACCGTGCTCGCCGACGAGGGACAAGCCACGAAGGCTCTCGAGATCGAGAAGAAGGCCATCGCGCTGAACCCCGATTCGCCTCCCTTGCGGCTGAATCTCGCCAAGCTGTACCTGAAGACCGGCGACAAGGCGCAGGCCAAGGCGGAATTGCTCGCCCTATCGAAGCTGGGTGACAAGTTCGGCGGCCAGGCCGAGGTCGGCGAGCTGTTGAAGACGCTCTAGGTCGCGCTGCGTCCCCATGCCGACGCCCATCGAGAGCCGCCGCCATGCCCTCATCGGTGGACTGGGGCTCGCCCTCGGCCTGCCGGCGCACGCGGGACTCGTCGACGTGATCGCCGCGGCGAAACGGTCCGTCGCGGCGGTCGGCACCTATCGCGCGCTCGACAATCCGCGCTTCGGCTTTCGCGGCACCGGCTTCGTCGTCGGCGACGGCAACACGCTGGTCACGAACGCGCACGTGCTGCCGGAGACGGCCGAATCCGAACGCAGCTCGACGTTCGCCTTGCAATTCCTCTCGGTCACCGGATCGCTGGATCTGCGACCGGCGACGGTCACGCGCAGCGATGCCGGCCACGATCTCGTCCTGCTCCGGTTCGAGGGTCCGCCGATCCAGCCTTTTCGCATTGCCGACGAGAAGGATATCCATGAAGGGCTCGCCGTCGCGCTCATCGGCTTTCCGATCGGCGGTGTCCTGGGGTTCAGGCCGGTGACGCATCGCGGGATCATCTCGTCGATCACCGCCGTCGCGCTCCCTCCCGCGAACGCCCAGCAGCTCAACGAGAGGACGCTGCGCCGCTTGCGCGAGGGCAGCTTCGACGTGTATCAGCTCGACGCCACGGCGTACCCCGGCAACAGCGGCGGCCCCTTGCTCGATGCCGAGAGCGGCGAGGTGGTGGGCGTCGTCAACATGGTGCTCGTGAAGAGCACGAAGGAATCGGCACTGAGCCAGCCGACCGGGATCAGCTATGCCATACCCGCCCGGTTCGTCACGGAGCTGCTGCACGGCTCCTGAGCGTGTGCGCCGCCGTGAGACACGCGGCCCAACGCGTCAGACGCGGTAATACGAGCGGTACCACGCCACGAAGCGCTCGATGCCGACGGCGATCGGCGTCGAGGGTGCGTAGTCGACCCATTCGTGCAGCTCGCCGGTTTCGGCGTAGGTCGCGGCCACGTCGCCGTCCTGCATCGGCAGCAGGCGCTTCTCGGCCTCGCGCCCGAGGGCCGACTCGATGCAGCGGATGAAGTCGAGGAGCGGCACCGGCTGGTGATTGCCGATGTTGAACACGCGATACGGTGCGTTGCTCGTGGCCGGGTCGGGTCGGCCGGCGTCGTAGCTCGACGACGCGGATGCCGGCCGATCCAGCGTGCGGATCACGCCCTCGACGATGTCGTCGATGTACGTGAAGTCGCGGTGCATCTTCCCGTGGTTGAACACGTCGATCGGACGTCCTTCGAGGATCGCCTTCGTGAACAGGAAGAGCGCCATGTCCGGCCGTCCCCATGGCCCGTAGACCGTGAAGAAGCGCAGCCCCGTCGTCGGCAGTCCGTAGAGGTGGCTGTAGGTGTGCGCCATGAGCTCGTTGGCCTTCTTCGTGGCGGCATACAGGCTCACCGGATGATCGACGTTGTCGTGCTCCGTGAACGGCATGTGCGTATTGCCGCCATAGACGCTCGAGCTCGACGCGTAGACGAGGTGCTCGACGCCGCCGTGCCTGCAGCCTTCGAGCACGTTGAGGAAGCCGACGATGTTGCTGTCGACGTACGCGTGCGGGTTCTTCAGCGAATAGCGCACGCCGGCCTGGGCGGCGAGATGAACGACGCGCTCGAATCGCTCGGCCGCGAACAGCTTGTCCATGGCGGCGCGATCGGCGACGTCGGCCTGGACGAAGCGAAAAGTCTCGTGCACGCGCAGCCGCTCGAGGCGGTCGAGCTTCAGCTGCACGTCGTAGTACGGATTCAGGTTGTCGAGGCCCACGACCTCGTCGCCACGCTCGAGCAGGCGCATCGCCGTCGTCATGCCGATGAAGCCGGCGGCGCCGGTCACGAGGATCTTCATGCGCAGATTTCGGCCACTTGATTAGAAGTAGTAGCTGGCAACCAGGATTGCAGACCGCCAATCGGCAATCTTCCCATAGGCGGTGTTGTCGCCTCCGCCTTGCTGCTGCAATTGCAGCGCCAGGTCGAACTGGTCCCAATGGTGGCGCAGCTCGACCCAGCCCAGCCAGCTGTGGTCGCCGGCGTTGAGGCGCGCAAGCGCTGTCAGGTCGAGGTTCTTGAGCCCGAGGCTCTTTCGCGTCACATACAGGAGCCACGCGTGCCGTGACGCCAGCTCTTGACGCTGCAACGCCGTTTGAACATACGCGGTCTGCAGCGCCGGCGAATTGCGACCCAGTGCCGTGAAGTCGGCGGGGCCCAGCGCGAAGCCGTTGTACTCGTATTCGCCGGTGATCGAGAGCTTGGCCACGCCGGAGAAGGTCAGACCGGCGGCGAGACGATTGCGTGTCGTCAGCGGCTCGAGAGCACCCATGGTTCGCCTCAGCAGGTCGGGTTCGTGACCACGTGCGCCTTCGACGTAGGCGGTGAGGGCATCGGAGACCAGTGCCGTCGCGCTGGCGCCCACATCGACGATCGGACCGCTTTCCTTGTAGACGAGCACCTGTCCGCTCAGACGCTCGGACAGCCGACTGCCGAGTACGAGCAAGGCGCGATCTCGACTGTTCGTTGCGCCGAGGTCGACACTGGAGCCGTTCTGGCTCGGCCTGTTCTCCAATTTCGGCGAGAGGGCCAGCGACAGCGATCCGTTCGACCAGAGACGCTGGCCATGGATCGCGACGGTACCGAGCCGGTTCTCACGCCACGTCAGAGGATCGAGGCTCGTCACCGTGCGCAGGGTGTTGTCGCGAAAGAAGTCGGTGGGGTTGTAGCCGTACGCGGGGCCGTAGCGGAGGTTGACGCGCCCCAGGTCGACGACCGTGTTGGCGCTTTCCGTCTGCCAGCTGAGGTACGCCTCCCGCAAGCTGTTCGTCGTCGTATCGACGCCCGGCTGCTTCGGCCCGATGGCGTCGACGCGATCGGAAAACACGGCCCTCCAGCCCGTCGCGAAGGCCGCCTTGTAGCTGAAGTCGATCGAGCCGCGTCTGAGAAAGTCGCTGCCGGAGCCGTCTCGTCGATCACCGACGCCGAGCGCACCTTCGGTGAAGAGCCGCCAGTCACGGGCGCTCTGAGGCGGCTTCACGGGTGCACTGCCGAGCGAGAGTGCCGCGTCGTCCGGTTCATCAGCCAGCGCCCCTCCGGCTCCGAAGCCGATCGCAGCGAGCACGAAAGCGAGGGCATAGCGAACCGAATCGGTCAAGGGTCACTCCGGTTGAAAGCGCGGCAGATAGTCACGGTGCAACCAGGTCTCGGGAACCGGTCGCGCCGAATAGTCCGAGAAGCGCAGCAGCGTCACCGATTGCGGATCCAACCCGTCGATGATGACCGTTTCGGTCGGCCGCTCGGCGCCGAGCTGCTGCTGGAATCGGCGGTAGTAGGCGGTCTTGAGCAAGCGACCGGACTCGGCAAAAAAGCGCGCCTTCAGCGGCCGGTTGTTCTCGGCATCGATCCAGATCTCGATGGTCGGATAGGTCACATCCGGTGCCGCGGCAGCGAGACCCAGCTTGTAGGCGTTGCGTTTGCGACGTTCGCCGTCCTGCACTTCTTCTTCGCCGAGCAAGGTCGCGCGGTAGTCCTTCGCCAGGTTCACCGTCACGACATCGCCGTTCGACGCTTGACCCATCAACCGCTGCTGAGGCGAGAGGCGGACGCTGGCCTTCGTCGCCGGGTCGTAGAACCACAGGTCATTGCCGTTCTTCAGCATGAGTTTGCCGGCATCGCGAGCCGGCAGGACGAACCGGATCAAGGTGGCGAACTGGCCTCCCTGCTCCTGCGCCCGCGCGTACGTGGTCAACGTGCTCGTGTCGACCTGCTTGCCGGCCTGGAACTCCGTCAGCGTCACCATGACGCTGAACGCGCGGCTCGGGTTGCGGATGGCATCGGCCGCCGCCAGCAACTCCTGGGGATCCGGAACGGCGAAGGCAATGCGTGGGCCAAGGAAGAGGGCAACGACAAGAACGAGCAGAGCTCTCGAAAGCGGTACGGGGTACATGCTCACACGTGGCGCAAGGCGTCGACAATCACGACGGAGGCGGCGCGGTGCGCCGGCCACCACGCCGAAAGCGTGGCGATGAGAACCAGTCCAACGCTCGTGCCGGCCATGGTGGCCGGTTCGTTCCACACGCGCAGCTCGAGCGGAACCGGATCGACGACTCCCGGCGGCAACCAGGTGAGCCCGGCGTGATTGACCACGAGCGCGATCATGAGCGCCGAGGCCACACCGACAAGCGAACCCGTCAAGCCGAGGAGCAGGCCTTCCAGGATGAACAAGCGCCGGATGCCGTCTCGGCGCATGCCGATGGCACGCAGGGTGCCGATCTCGACCGTCCGCTCGACCACCGCGGTGTTCATCGTGTTGCTGACATTGAAGAGGACGATGCCACCGATCAGGACGAAGATGAACCCGAAGATGGTCTCGAAGAGCTCGATCGTCTGGACGTAGTACGGGTTCAGCGTTGCGAAGTCCAGCACCGAAAGCGGTTGACCCAGGTCGAGCGTCGGCAACAAGGCCGCGAGTCGCGACCGTGCCGCCGGGATCTGATCGGTGCGATGCAACTGCAGCACGATCGACGTCGCCCGCGGCGGCGCTCTGCCGTAGACGAGGCGCTGCGCCTGCGCCAGGTGGGTGATGACCGCGACCTCGTCGAGCTCCTTGAAGATCTGCGTTTGAACGCGCACCACCTGCAGCGAAGCCACGTTCGGGGTGCCGTTCGCAGTGCTGGCCAACAGTTCGATTCTGCGTGAATCCGCCGGCACGGAGGGCGCGGCGCTCGACTCTTGCTGGCTGAGCTGCGCGATGTCGTCGGGAATCGCGGCGCCCGCGGGCGCCTTCACGGCGTGCGTTTGTTGACAGTTCTCGATCTTCAGCGCACCGCACAGTTGCAGGACTCGAGCGACACCGGTACCCAGCACGATCGAATCGCCCGGCGTGCCGTCAAGACCCGATGGAGGCGAGACCAGCGGCACGTCGAACGCGTTCCACTGCTGCATGCGGCTGTACGCGGGCGCGACCAAGCCGGTGCCGATCACCGTTCGCGAGACGCCTGCGGCGTAGTTGCCGGCAATCGCGCCGAATTGCAACGTGGGTGCCGCAGCGAACAGCAGACCCTTCATCACGTCGTCTTTCAGCACCGCAGAAAGGACCTTCTCGTAGTCGACGATCCCGTACGCTGTCGGGTTGCCGCTGCCGAACAGGAAGAAATCGCGATGCTGGATCTGGAGGTGCCCGCCGCCGCGGACGTACGTGGTCTGGAGCGTGTACTTGATGTTCGAGCTGTACCCGCCGAAGAGCAGGATCGCGGCGACGCCGATGGCGATCGCCAGCAAGGTGGCCAGCGATCGGCGGCGGTTCCTCAGCAGGTTTCGAACGGCAAGAGCGAACGTCATGCCGCGGGCGTCCCGACGTCCTTGCGACTGATCGAGCGAATCGACCCGTCCTTGATGAAGATCGTGTCGTCGGCTGCCTTGATGACGTTGCGATCGTGGGAAGAGAAGATGAACGAGATCTGATAGCGCATCTGCATCCGCCGCATCAATGCGAGGATCGAGGCGCCCGTCTGGCTGTCGAGGTTCGCCGTAGGCTCGTCGGCGATGACGAGCTTCGGCTTGCGGGCAAGGGCTCGCGCGATAGCGACTCGCTGGCGCTGGCCCCCCGAGAGCTGGCCGGGCAGATGCTTCGCCTTGTCTGCCAGGCCGACAGCGTCGAGAAGCTTGGGGACGCGCTCGCCACGCGTCTTGGCCGACGTTCCCGCGAGGAGCAGCGGGTACTCCACGTTCTCGTAGGCGCTCAGTACCGGCAGGAGGTTGAAGTTCTGGAAGATGAAGCCGATGTGTCGGGCGCGAAAATCCGAAAGCACATCGTCCGGCAGCTCGTCGACCTGGCAGCCTGCGACGTGCACCGTGCCGCCGTCGGGGCGATCGATGCAACCGATCATGTTGAGCAGCGTTGTCTTCCCGCTTCCCGACGGACCCAGCAGGACGGTAAAACGCGCCGGGCGGATCAACAGGTCCACACCCTTGATGACATGCACGGGGACGGCGTCCAGCAGGTAGCTCTTCTGCACTCCTGAGAGTATGGCGATGGCCCGCTGCTTCTCGTCCAGGTCCGGCACCGTAGGCCTGAACTCTCGTTCGCTGCTCATCGCAGACGATCCTACGCGCACCCGCGTGTCAGTCGCCTCGCTACGGCCGGCCAACGATGCCAAACCTCCTCGACTGCCAAGAAAGTAGCGGTAGAACGCGGATTGGCACTCTAGACTTGCGCACGGTGACAGCGCCCGCTCCGGCTGGGGCCGAAGGCGGGACGCGGCGCCCGCCGCATCGCCACCATCCGATGGTGGAATGCAGCGCGCCAATCGCCGAATGACCCCATGTTCTCGTACACAGAGGCGTTCGCTCGCAACATCGGCTGGATCACTGAGACGGAGCAGCGCGCGCTACGCGCGAAGCGCGTTGCCATCGCCGGGCTGGGAGGGGTCGGCGGCGCGCACCTGCTGACCCTGACCCGCCTGGGAATCGGCAACTTCAACATCGCGGACTTCGACCACTTCGAGCTGCACAACTTCAACCGCCAGGTCGGCGCCAACATCCGCTCGGTCGGGCGGCCGAAGGTCGACGTGATGGCCGAAATGGCTCTGGGGGTCAACCCCGACCTCGACATCCGCAGGTTTGCGGACGGGGTCAACCAGGGAAATGTCGAACGGTTCCTGGACGACGTCGACCTGTACGTCGACGGCCTGGACTTCTTCGTTCTGGAAGAGCGCGAGCGCCTGTTCGAGCTGTGCGCCAAGCGCAACATTCCTGCCATCACGGCGGCGCCGCTCGGGATGGGGGCAGCGCTCCTCGTGTTCCTGCCCAACCGGATGAGCTTCGAGCAATATTTTCGGATGAGCCAGGCATCGGGCGCGGAGAAGGCGGCGCGGTTCCTGGCCGGCCTGTCGCCCTCGATGCTGCAGGTGGGGTACCTCGTCGACCCTTCGCAGGTGGACCTTGCCGCACACAAGGGACCATCGACGCCCATGGCGTGCGACCTGTGTGCCGGCATGGCGGCCACCGAAGCGCTGAAGATCCTGCTGAAGCGGGGCGGCGTCGTCGCCGCACCCTGGGGCGTCCACTTCGACGCCTACAAGAATCGCCTGAAGCGCACCTGGCGTCCTGGCGGCAACTCGCATCCGCTCCAGCGCGCACTGATCGCTCTCACCCAGCGGCGCTTTGCTTCGGCCGCCAAGTGACACCCGATGGTCATGCGCCGTGGGTGGAACAGTCGATCCGACATGACGCGAGGCGTTGCGTGAGCGGCCGCGGCCGGCCGGCCTTGACGGGCGCCGAGGGCCCTGCCTGGCACCGACCTTTCCTGGGCTGGAGTGAGGCGCCCCACGGGCTGGCGTCGAATTTGTTTACATCGATCCGCCGTCGGCCCATCGGAGTTCGGTCAAGCTCTTGATTTCCCTGAACTTTTCAGAGTTGGCACGCCCGATGCATCAGATCTCGCGCCGACCTTGCGTCGCGAAGCCCGTACCACCGAGATCAGAGTGAGACCATGACGACATCCATCAAGCTGTTCACCGCCGGCCTTCTGTCGGTCGCCCTTTCGCCGGCCTTTGCAGACGTCATTCCGATCAATCCGGATGGCCCGGGGCCGGCCCCCGTGATCCAGGTCGGTTCACTGGACTGGAACGTCGGCAATGGCCTCGCGGTGGCCGACAACGGCCAGTCGCTCGGCTCCACGGGACGCGCGCCTGGGCAGACGTTCACCTTTTACGGCCAGTCATCGCTTTCCGCGTTCAACGACGCGGCGGGGCATCCGATCAGCGATACGATTACCGGGCTGAACACCAACTACGAGTGGACTTACGTCACCGGCTTCCGCGAGCAGATCGTTTCGAACAACGGAGCGACTTTGACGTTCACGACGCTCGGGGGCGCCGCGAATCCGAACACCAATTTCTTCCAGATCTACTTCGACACCTCGCGCGATGCGAATCCGCTGACCGGCACGGGGTTCAACAACGGCCTGTTGATCCTTTCCGGTCACATCCTCGCGGGCCCGACCCCCCCATTCAGCAACAGCAACTTCAGCATCGCGAACCCGAATGCCACGACCCCGCTGGACCAATTCGGTGGTACCAACAACTATCCGAACATCCTGACGATCACGGGCCAAGGCGGGGGGCAGATCAACGTTGCGGTTGATTCCTTCAATCCGCTGTTCTTCCCCGGCGGTTTGTCCATCCTGCAGCAAAACTTCACGACATCGCAGACGCTGGCGTTCGACCAGACCGATCCTTCGTCGTGCTTCTGGAACGGCTCGGCCTTCATCGGCGGCGCGGGTCCGTTTGTCGGCGGCCCCCCTGGCGCCGTACCTTGCGCGAACACGATCGGCAACCACAACGGTGTCGACGGTCCGAACCTGCAGCTCCAGACCGACGCCAACTCGGCCTTCATCGTGGCTCGGGTTCCGGAGCCCGCCTCGCTCGCGCTCGTCGGTCTTGCGCTCCTGGGCCTCGGCGTCAGCCGCCGTCGCCAAGCCAAGTCCGAAGACTGAGGCAAGCTGATGCAAAAAATGGAGCCTTCGGGCTCCATTTTTTTTGGCAACTCCAGTCAGGCGCTCAGGTTCGCCGTGCGCAAGCCGCCGAGGCCGAAGAAAGTCTTCAGGTCTCGAAAGTCGGCTTGATGGTGCGCCGGCATGCGGCTGAACTCCCGCCGCAAATTCGCGAGCAGGTCGGTATCGAGACTCCGGCGCGGCCGACTCTTGAGGGCCATCATCATCGGGAAGCCGAACGTCGCGTAGAAGCGTGCGCGGCCGGAAAGCGCCGCGGCCGCATCACGGAAATCGCCGGGCAGGAAGGCCGCATTGAGCGAATAGAAGTAGTCCTGGGTGAAGAGCTCCGGCTGGCGATCCGCATACTGATAGGCGAAGTACTTGATCGACGCCTTCGTGCGCAGGCGACCGAAGTCGACGAGATAGATCCCCCCCTCATTCCGCAGGACTCGGCCGACCTCGGCGAACGTTCGGTGCAAATCGCGAACGTCGGGCAGATGATGCAGAGCCATCGTCGACATGACCGCATCGACGGAACCCGCAGCGAAACCCTCGAGCTCGGTGATGCTGCCATGCGCCAATCGCACGTTGCGCAGGCCGAGCTCATCGATGTGCGCCTTGGCTCGATCGAGCATCGGCAAGGACAGATCGATGCCGGTGAATTCGACATCGGGATTGAGCCTGGCGACCTGGGCCAGTTGCGTCGCCGGTCCGCAGGCGAGATCGATCACCTTGTCGCCCGGCTTGATCACCTCGCAGATGTTGACGCAGTGAAACAGGTACACCGGCGCCATGACGCCGTCGACCCGACCGGCACGCGTGTAGGCGGCGACCTTGTCGGGATCGTCCATCACCAGGTCGGGCTCGGGAACGCGCGGGACGTCGTGCTTCGTCGCGCTCAGTTCGCGAAGCAGAACCTTCAGCACCGCCAGGCTTGGCATCGAGTCAGCCTAGAGAGACTTCAGGAGCTTGTCCACTTCGCCCTGCCCCTGGAACTTGTCGCCGAGCTTCGCCAAGCGATCCAGTTCGTCCTTGGCCAACGACTTCTTCCCCGCCTTCATGTAGAGCTTGGCCAGGTTCAGTCGAAACGGAGCGTGCGACGGCTGAAGGTCGACCACGCGTTTCTCGATCTCGATCGCCTTGTCGACCTGATCGGTATCGCCGAGGATCATCGCCAGCGTATCCATCAGTGCAGGTTGCCCGGGCTGAAGGGCATTCGCCTGCTCCGCATAAGCGGCCGCGCCGGGCTTGTTCAGCTTCGCCATCGCCCACGCCAGGTTGTTCAAGGCGACGACGTCTTTCGGCTGGGTACGAATGACCACCTCGAAAGCGTTGACCGCCGCCTGAAAGTCGCCACGCGCGATGGCCAGGAGGCCCAGATGCGAGAGAAATCCCGGATTGTCCGGATGCCTTTTCATCCACTCCGAAGCGAATTTGTCCGCGTCCGGAGCCTTTGCCGCCAGCATGACCGAATGGAGCTTGCTTGCGAAATCACTCGTGTCCGAAAGCTGCAGTCCGGCGCGATACGCCGCCGTCGCGGCAGTCCAGTTCTTCTGTGCAGCCGCAACATCGCCTTCGAACAGCAAGCCGGCAACTCGACCGTTCGGCAAGCCCTGCACCCGTCGGGCGATCGCCATTGCCTCCTGCGGCCTACCGGCCGCAAGCTCGAGCACGATCAGTTCGCGATGTGCAGCCAGCAGATCCGGCTGGATCGCCAGCGCCCGATTGATGCTTTCCCGCGCTGCATCGACCCGGTTCGAGGCCAGGTAGATCTCGGCCAACCACAGGTGCGGTGCGGGGGCACGCGGACGCATCTCGATGAGCTTGTTGATCGAGGCGATGGCACTGGCCCTGTCGCCGAGCGCCAGGTGAACTCGCGCCAACGCCTCTCGCAGTTCGGCGTTCTCGGGCAACGCCGCCACGCCATCCTGTGACGTCGAGAGCGCTCCCTTGGGATCGTTGCTGCGCAATTGGGCGTCGATGACGAGAATTCGGGCCGCGGGTTCGGTCGGATTGAGCCGCATCGCGTTCTGAAGCAAGCCCAGCACTTCTTTCTTCGAGCCGCCGGCGTCCGCGCGCAACCCGGCGATAGCCAGCAGCGCCATCACGTTCTTCGGATCGGCGGCAAGCACCGGATCGAACCGCTTCATGGCCTGCTCGAACTTCCTGTCGGCAATATCCATCTGCACCAGGCTTGCGATGGCGGGCAGATAGACAGGATCGCTGGCCAGCGCACGTTCAAAGCTCTGGCGGGCCGAAGCCAGGTCTTTGCGGTCCAGGGAGACGCGCCCGCGAATCGTCGCGGCAAAAGCGGGCAGTGCCTTGTTCGGTGGCTCCAGTTGCTTCTGCTCCAGCGCATCGAGGGCCTTCAAGGCGGCATCGGCGTTGCCGCGACGGAGGTAGGCGCTGATCAACGCCAGGTCGGCGGCGCCGGTCTTGTCGGCCGCAGCGATGTCCCGCAACTGCGCGAACCCGCGATCGACGTCCCCCTTTGAAACGAGCGTGAGGGCCAGAGCGGTCCGAGTGCGCAGGTCGCCCGGATCGGCCTTCACGGCACGAGCGAAATACGTCTCCGCTGCAGCCGGATCGTTGTTCAGAAGCGACGCCTGCGCGGCCAGGCTGAGCGTGCCCGCATCGATGTCCTTCGCCTGCAGCAGCGGCGCCAGGACCTTCATCGCTTCTTCGGCGTGACCCGCGCGCACGTGCGCCTGCGCGAGCTGCCGCCGCAAGCCGGACGCGTCCGGCGCGAGCTGGAGGGCCGTGCTCAGATGCCTTTCGGCTTGCGCCATCGAGCCGGATTCGAGCTCGACCGACCCTGCGAGCCGCAGGACCCGGACGTCGTCGGGTGCGACCTGCAGCAGCTTCTGGACGAGTTCCTTCGCGGTCTTGAAGTTGCGATCGAAGAGCGCGAGTTCGGCCTCGAAGTACGCCGCTTGGGCCTGATTCGGTGCGATCTTCTTCCAGTCGGCCAACGCATTTCGAGCACCGGCGATGTCTTTCTGCTCGAGCAGGATCGTGACGATCATCGCCCGCGACGCCATCAGGTCGCCCCGCACCCTCAATGCCGCCCGATGTGCGTCGAGGGCCGCTGGCAGATCATGGTCGACGGCGTACAGGAGGTCGCCCTTCAATTGCAAGGCCTCGTAGTTCGCCGGATCCTCCCGAGCGAGATTGTCGACGGCAGCCATCGCTCCCTTGAAGTTGCGCTCGTCCGCCATGAATCGCGCTTCGACCACCCGCGCACGGCCGTAGCGAGGCGCGGCGTGCAATGCCGCCTGCAGGGCCTCGCGGGCCTTCTCCGTCTTGCCCAGCCGAGCAAAGGCAATTGCCAGCGATGTCTTCAGATCCGCCTGCGCAGCGGCTTCGGGAAAATCTTCATCGGCGAACTCGGTCACCAGCTTCTGGAATTCACCCTTCAGAAGCATCGCCCTTGCCAGGGCCGGCACCGCCTCGGACGCTCGGTAGTGGAGGCCCAGTGCCTTCCGCAGCTCCACGTCCGCCGAGACGGCATCCCCGGTATCCAAGAGCGTGCTTCCGAGCAGGAATCGGGCGTCCGGCGAGTCCGGCGACTTTTGCAGCGCCGACTTCAGCTGGATGACGGCAGCCTTCTGATCGTTCTTGGCAAGGTATTGCTTCGCCGACCCGATCAGCGCCTCCGCAGAGTCCTCGCCGCACCCGCCGAGGATCATCAACGCCCCGAGCGCCGCGTAGCAGAGGCGGCGTGAATTCAATGTCATTGGTCGCAATCCGATCGGCGGGGCCGGCAAATCGTAACGCAGGGGTCGTCCGCGGGGCCCCCGGGGTCGGGGAGTAGACGGGGCTGCCCCGATGTTGTGCAATTGCCCCGCTCGGGTCGCCAGCCATCGGCGACCGCCGCTCGCCGATAGAAGCGAAAGCGGGAGAACGCCTCAACCCCTAGGGCAAACCCGGAGGCTGGCTGCCTCGATAGACGGTGGATCGAGAGCCGAAAATTCCACCACAGTTCGCGTCGTCAGTTCAGGAGGCCGCCGTGAGAACCTACCGCGCCAAGCACCGGTCGCGTGTCCGTTGGGTCGTCGCAACGCTGTTCCTGGGTTTGCTCACGGCATGCGCTACCAGCTCGTTCCCGCCTGCGCCGACCAGCACGGGGGGCGCCGACTACAACTATCTCATCGGGCCCGGCGACACGCTGAACATCATCGTCTGGCGAAACCCCGAGCTGTCGATGTCTGTTCCGGTGCGGCCCGACGGCAAGCTGACGACGCCGCTCGTCGACGAGATCGTCGCCCAGGGGAAGAACTCCCGGGAGGTCGCGCGGGATATCGAGAAGCTGCTCGGCAAGTACGTGCGCGACCCCGTGGTGACGGTCGTCGTGACAACCTTCAACGGGCCGTACAGCGAGCAGATCCGCGTGGTGGGAGAGGCGGCAAAACCGCAGGCACTGCCTTACCGCCAGAAGATGACCCTGCTCGACGTGATGATTGCCGTAGGCGGTCTGACCGATTTCGCTGCAGGCAACAGCGCGACCATCCTGCGCGGCGGTGCCGGGGGGACTCAGTATTCCGTGCGCCTGAAGGACCTCATCAGGCGTGGTGATGTCTCGGCCAACGTCGAGATGCAGCCCGGCGACATCCTGATCATTCCGCAGAGCTTCTTCTGATTCCCTGCCAAGCGCCGCCGCCCTCCTGACTTTTTCCGCCATCCGATGCCACTGCCCCAACCCGCTACCAACGCCCTGCGCGATGCCGTCGCCCTGGTTCTCGACGCCTTGGGCGGGATGTGGAAATACCGCTGGCCAGGCCTCGTCGTGGCGTGGATCACGGCCATCGTGACGGTCACGATTGCGCTCAGGGTCCCGCCGCAGTACGAGGCGAGTGCGCGCATCTACGTCGACACGCAGTCCATTCTCAAACCACTGATGATGGGCCTGGCCATCCAGCCCAACATCGATCAGCAGGTGGCGATGCTCAGTCGTACGCTGATCAGCCGCCCGAACATCGAGAAGCTCGTCCGGATGGCCGACCTCGACCTGAAGAGCGAGTCGAAGGCCCAGCAGGAAGCGCAGATCGAAGGGCTGATGAAGGTCCTGGAGATCAAGAGCACCAACCGCGACAACCTCTACACCCTGTCGTACCGCGATTCGGATTCCGACCGCGCGAAACGGGTGGTTCAATCGCTCGTCTCGATCTTCGTCGACTCGCGGCTGAACGCAAGCCGCAGCGACGCCGACGCCGCGAAGGTCTTCATCAACGAGCAGATCAAGGCATACGAGGCGAAGCTGCAGGCAGCCGAAACCCGGTTGAAGGAGTTCCGCCTGCGCAACCTCGATTTGCAGACGGTCGACGGCGGCGACTCCGCCACGAGGATCGCGGAGCTGGCCGCCCAGCTCGATCAGGCGAAGCTCGACCTGCGCGAAGCCGAGACGGCCCGTGACTCGGCACGTCAACAGCTGAACGCCGAGAAGTCCGCCAGCACGAGCACGTCGACGCAAAGTCTCCTGCAGGAATCGGCCATTTCCGTTTCCACGCCGGAGATCGACGCGCGAATCGAAGCTCAGAAGAAGAACCTCGACGGCCTGCTCCAGCGCTACACCGACCAACACCCCGATGTCATCAGCACGCGAACGCTGATCAAGGAGTTGGAAGACCAGAAGCGCAAGGAAGTTGCCGAGCTTCGCAAGGCGGCGATGGCCGCTCCCGTTGCGACCACCAGCGGCAACAGCCTGGCTTACCAGGAACTGGCCCGGATGCTCGCCGCGTCGGAGGTGCAGGTGGCGTCGCTGCGCGCCCGAGTGTCGGAGTACACCGCCCGATACAACCAGGCGCGCAGCACCCTGCGCACCGCGCCGCAGATCGAGGCGGAAGCCGCACAGCTCAATCGGGACTACGCCATCAACAAGAAGAACTACGAAGACCTCGTGGCCCGCCGGCAATCTGCGGCCATGTCGGGCGATCTCGATTCGGCTTCGGGCGTCGCCGATTTCCGCCTGATCGACCCACCCCGCGTCTCGCCCAATCCCGTCTCCCCGAACCGGTTGTTGTTGCTGCCGGCCGCATTCCTCGCTGCGCTGGGTGCCGGTCTGCTCACGGCGTTCGTGGCCAGTCAGTTGCGCCCTGTCTACGACCGGGCGAGCGACTTGCGGGCGAAGATCGATCTCCCGGTGCTCGGCATCGTCTCGCTGGTTCTCAGCGAGCACGACAAGAGGCGTGAACGCTTCGATCGCGTGCGCTTCGTCGCTGCCTCCTCGATGCTCTTCGTCGCCTTCATCGTCGTGCTGGCCACGACGGCAGTTCCCAGGACGTAGCCGCATGGACAGCTTGATTGAACAGGCAGCAGAGCGCCTCGAGCAGCTTCGGCGTGCAGGCGTCAACGTGCCGCTGGTGCAAGCCGCACCCGTGGCGCCTGCCGCCCCGACCGCCGCCTCCGCTCACGCTCGGGTCGAGCTCCAGTCGCAAAGCGACCTGCCCGGCTCGCCCCCGGCGGCCACGCTGCATCCCCCCGCGATGCAAAGCGACGACGCAGCCGAAGCACCGAAGGCCGATGGAGGGCAGCGCGTCTCGTTCGACCTCGACCTGCTTGCCGCATCGAATCTGGTGACACCGACGGCACCTCGTTCGCGGGTCGCCGACGAGTTTCGCGTCGTGAAGAGGCCCCTCATCAACAACCTGAAGGCGAAGGGTGCGAACACATCCGCTCATGCGAACCTCATCATGGTCACGAGCGCGGTGGCGGGCGAAGGCAAGAGCTTTACGGCGATCAATCTGGCCATGAGCATCGCGGCCGAGCTCGACCACACGGTCATGCTCGTCGATGCCGACTTGGCGAGGCCATCACTGCCTCGCATGCTGAAGGTCGAGGAAGGTCCGGGCCTGCTGGATCTGCTGGACGGCAGCGCATCGATTTCCGACGTGCTTCTCAAGACGAATGTCGAGAAGCTGACGTTTCTCCGGAGCGGCACGCCCCACCCGAAAGCGACCGAGCTCCTTGCCAGCAAGGCCATGCAGGAGCTGCTCGACGAGTTGTCGGAACGTTACAGCAACCGCGTCATCATCTTCGATTCGCCACCGCTGCTGCTGACGACGGAAGCACGTGCACTCGCGATGTACATGGGGCAGATCGTGTTCGTCGTCCGCGCGGGCAAGACGCTTCAGTCGGCGGTCGAGCACGCCCTGTCGACCATCGAAGCATGCCCCGTCAAGATGCTGCTGCTCAACCAGGCGCGCACGGAGAAGCAAGGCGCGTACGGCGCCTATGGACTGGGCTATGGCTACGGTTACGGCTACGGTTACGGCCGAGCGCCGACGAGACACGGCGCCTGAATTGCTGCGCCGTCTCGACGAGCGTCGTTGATGCGCGCTGTCGCGCGTCGCAGCGTCGCGGCCGGCGCATGCATCGGTGTGATCGCGCTGACGACGGCCCAGGCTCAGACGGCGACGCTTCCCTCCTCCACCAACGGTCGCGGTCTGACGATCGCGCCAAGCTTGACCATCACCGAAACGCTCACCAACAACGTCAACCCGTCCGGCACCGATCGACGAGGCGATCTGGTGAGCGAGGTGACGCCGGGGATCCGGCTGAACAGCACGGGCGGTCGTGTCAAGGGCTTTCTGGACTATTCGCTGAGCGGAATCGCGTACGCACGGAATTCGGGGAACAACGACATCCAGAACTCGCTCAACGCCGCGGTCAGCGTCGAGGCTGTCGAAAAGCGGGCCTTCGTCGATGTCAACGCGAACATCTCGCAGCAGGCCATATCGGCGTTCGGCACCCGCACCGCGGATTCGAGCCTCATCAACAACAACCGAACCGAGGTCCGCACGCTCAGCGTTTCGCCCTATGTGAGGGGTCGGCTGGCCTCCTTCGCCGACTACGAGGCGCGCTTCACGCAGACCTGGACCCGCAACTCCACCACCGAGACGGCCAACAACGACAACTCGGTCGCATCACTGCGGATTGCCGGTGACAGCGGTCCCCAGCTGCTCACCTGGTCCGCCGATGCTTCGCACCTGGCGTACGACTACCGGGTCGGCCGCCGCACGATCGACGACACGGCGCGCGGCGTGCTGTACGTCGCCGCCGATCCGCAATTGCGCCTGTCGTTGATCGAGGGCTGGGAATCGAACAACATCGCGAGCAGCGACCGGCAGACGCACAGCACCCCCGGGTTCGGTGCCGAGTGGTACCCGACGGAGCGCACCCAGCTGAAAGGGCAATACGAGAAGCGGTTCTTCGGCAGCTCTCACAGCCTCCTGTTCACGCATCGCACGCCGCACACCGTGTGGAAGTACAGCGACGTCCAGGACATCAGCACGGGGTTCGGGCAACCCGTCCTCGGCAGCGTTGGGACGGCGTTCGACCTCTTCTTTGCGCAATTCGCTTCCATCCAGCCCGACCCGGTGCTTCGCGCGTCGCTCGTCGACGCGTTCCTGCGCGCCATCGGCATCGCCCCGAACACGCAGATCTTCTCGGGCTCGCTGTCGTCCGCCGTCACGCGCCAGCGACGCCAGGAGCTCTCGTTTGCCTTGCTCGGCGTGCGCGACACGGTGACCTTCGCGGCAACGCAGGTCCAGGGACTCCGGCTCGACAACACGTCGGCGGTGACGGACGACTTTGCCAACGGTAACCTGCTCAAGCAACGCGGGTTGTCGGTCACGCTGTCCCACCGGCTCTCGCCGTCGGCGGCGCTGAACCTGCTGACTTCCATCGATCACACGGCCGGCAATCTGGCATCCCAGTCCTCGACGCTGCGCTCGGTGAATCTGTACTGGACCGACCAGCTCGGCCCGCACATCAACGTCTCGCTCGGCGCTCGTCACTCCTCGTTCAGCAGCCCCTCGCAGCCGTATTCGGAGACGGGCGTGACGGCCACCGTCGCCATGAGATTCTGAGATGTACGAAGCCTTCTATGGCTTGAACAGCCATCCGTTCAAGCTCAACCCCGACCCGAACTTCTATTACGGGAGCAAGCAGCACCGTCGCGCGAAGGCGTACCTCGAGTACGGCGTTTCGCGCAACGAAGGGTTCATCGTCATCACGGGCGAAGTCGGAGCCGGCAAGACGACGGTGCTGCGCGGGCTGCTCAACAGCCTCGAGCAGACGAACATCGTCACGGGGCACCTCGTGACGACGCAGCTCGACGCCGAGGACACCTTGCGCATGGTGGCAGCGGCCTTCGGCTTCACCGCGCCCGGCGGTTCGAAGGCCGAGCTCCTCTCGGCGCTCGAGGCATTCCTGCTCTCGCACGCCCGACACGGCAAGCGCTGCCTCCTGATCGTCGACGAAGCGCAGAACCTCACGGCACGCGCGGTGGAAGAGCTGCGCATGCTTTCGAATTTCCAGCTCGGCAACCACTCGCTGCTGCAGAGCTTTCTCGTCGGCCAGCCGGAGTTTCGCGAGATCCTGCAGAGGCCGGAGATGGAGCAGTTCCGGCAGCGCGTCGCCGCGACCTGCCACATCGGCCCGCTCGATCGCCAGGAAACCGAGGCGTACATCCTGCATCGCCTCCGGTGCGCCGGTGCGAAGGAGGGATCGCCCGAGTTCGAGGCACAGTCCTTCGATTCGATCCATGCCGCGAGCGCCGGCATCCCGCGGCGCATCAACTCGATCTGCGACCGGCTGCTGCTGCTCGGATTCATGGAGAGCCGCAAGCAGCTCACCGTCGCCGATGTGGAGACCGTGCTGCGCGATTTCGCCGGCGAGACGACGTCGAGCAAGCCTGCCGTCGCGGGCATGAACGGCAGCACCACGATGCTGCCCTCGACCAACGGCGCACATTCCGCGAACGGCGTCGATATCGCATTGCCGCTTCCGGCCGTGGACGCCAAGGCGGCCGAAGAGCTGTCGCGCCGGCTCGGCGAGCTCGACCTCCGCCACGTCGACGGACGCCTGCAACGCCTCGAGCTCGGCCTGATGCGCCTGGAAGCCATCGGCATGCAGAACATCCGCACGCTGCAGGAGCTCGTCAACGCGCTCGTGCGGGCGCGCGACGAACACTGACCGTGAGCGCCGACCGTACCGATGCCGCGCCCGGCGCCGTCATGTGCGTCGTCGGCGCACGCCCGAACTTCATCAAGATGGCGCCCATCCTGTCGGCGCTCGCGGCGCACACGCCGCCCGTTCCGGCAGTGCTCGTGCACACCGGCCAGCACTACGACCAGGGCATGAGCGAGCAGCTCTTCGCCGACCTGCGCCTTCCGCGGCCGGACCTCAACCTCGAGGTCGGGTCCGCGACGCACGCCGTCCAGACGGCGGAAGTGATGCGCCGCTTCGAGCCGGCGCTCGATGCGCATCGGCCGGCGTGCGTGCTCGTGGTCGGTGACGTGAACTCGACCCTCGCCTGCGCTCTCGTCGCCGCGAAGAAGGGCGTACTCGTCGTGCATGTCGAAGCCGGCCTTCGCAGCTACGACCGGCGCATGCCGGAAGAGATCAATCGCGTGCTCACCGATCAGATCGCCGACCGCCTGTACACCACCGAGCGCAGCGCGGCGACGAATCTCGAACGAGAAGGCATCGATGCGAACCGGATCGCCTTCGTCGGCAACGTGATGATCGACTCCGTCGCGCTGCATCGGTCGCGGGCGCGGCCTGCATCCCAGACGTTGCGCCAGCACGGCTTCGACGCGAAGCTGGTCGACGAGCCGTACGGCGTCGTCACCCTGCATCGACCCTCCAACGTCGACAACCCGACGGTGCTGCGAGAAGTCCTCACGACGCTGCGCGACGTGTCGGCGCGGCTTCCGCTCGTGTTCGCGCTGCATCCGCGCACCCGGTCGAACATCGAGCGCTTCGAGCTCGCAAGGCTCATCGATGCGAAGCGCATGGCGATGCTGCCGCCGCAGGGCTATCTCGAAATGCTCGGGCTCATGAGCGGCGCGGCGCTGGTGCTCACCGACTCCGGTGGCCTGCAGGAAGAGACCACGGCACTCGGCGTTCCGTGCCTCACGCTTCGCGAGAACACCGAGCGCCCCATCACCGTCGAGCAGGGGACGAACACCGTGGTCGGCACGAGCCGCGCGGCGATTCTCGCGGCCGTCGATGCGCTGCAGTCGGGCAATGGCAAGCGCGGCCGCGTGCCCGAGCTGTGGGACGGTCACGCCGCCACGCGCATCGCCGCCGACCTGAGCCGCTGGCTCGCGCAACGATCGTCGCCCGGGGCAGCACGCTGATCGACATGTCCGCTGCTGCCATCACCAATGCGCTCACGATCGACGTGGAAGACTATTTCCAGGTCTCCGCATTCGCTCCTCACATCGCACGCAGCGAGTGGGCGCAACGCGAGTGCCGCATCGAGCGCAACATCGAGCGCATCCTCGAGATGCTGGCAGGCCACCGCGTGAGGGCGACCTTCTTCACGCTGGGCTGGATCGCCGAGCGCTATCCGCAGGTCGTGCGCCTCATCGTCGCTCACGGACATGAGCTGGCGAGCCACGGCTACGGCCACGAACGGGTGAGCGATCTGACGCCCGCGGCCTTCGACGCCGACATCCGCCGCACGAAGGCGATCCTCGAAGACGAGTCCGGCACGCAGGTGATCGGCTATCGTGCGCCCAGCTTTTCGATCGGCGCCGGCAACCTGTGGGCGTTCGAGCACCTCGCAAGGGCCGGTTACGCCTACAGCTCGAGCGTCTACCCGATCCGTCACGATCACTACGGCATGCCCGAGGCCCCGCGCTTTGCGCATCAAGTCGACGGCGGCGTGCTCGAGATCCCGATGACCACCGTGCGGATGCTGAACCGCAACCTGCCATCGAGCGGAGGAGGCTATTTCCGGCTCATGCCCTATGCGATGTCGCGCTGGATGCTGCGTCGGGTGAACGCATCCGATCGCCAGGCGGTCGTCTTCTATTTCCATCCCTGGGAGATCGATGTCGACCAGCCGCGCATCGCCGGCATCGGTGCCAAGACGCGCTTCCGTCACTACCTGAATCTCGGTCGCATGCAGGCGCGGCTGGAGCGCTTGCTTGCCGACTTCAGCTGGGACCGCATGGATCGCGTCTTTCTGCAGACAACCGCTCGCGCATCCCTGGTCACGCACTGACCGAACGCTGGTGACCGTCGTGGCGGCCATTCGACACCTTCCATCTTCCGACGCGTCCACTGCGGCACGCTGGGACGCGTTCGTCATGTCATGCCCGCAAGCGACCTTCTTCCATCGGGCCGGCTGGCAACGCATCCTGCGCGATGTCTTCCGGCACGACACGCACTTCCTGTACGCCGAGGAGGACGGTCGCATCGTGGGCGTACTCCCGCTGGCGCACGTGAAGAGCCTGCTGTTCGGCAGTTCTCTCGTGAGCCTGCCCTTTGCCGTCTACGGGGGCGTCGCTGCGAGCAGTGAAGGCGTTGCCGACGCGCTCGAGCGCGTGGCGCGCGAGCTCGCGCAGCAACTCGGTGCAGCGCATCTCGAGATGCGCAACGTCGGGCAGCGCCATCCCGATTGGCCTTCGCAGGATCTGTACGTGACGTTTCGCAAGGAGATCCTGCCGGACGAAGAGGCGAACCTGCTCGCCATTCCTCGCAAGCAGCGAGCGATGGTCCGCAAGGGCATCGCGCGCGGGCTGCGGAGCGAAATCGATCCGCAGGTCGATCGCTTCTTCGCGCTCTACGCGGGCAACGTGCATCGTCACGGCACGCCGGGACTTCCGAAGCGGTACTTCGAGGCTCTGCAACGCGAATTCGGCGCCGACTGCGACGTGCAGATCGTCACCGATGCGGCCGGCCGCGCGCTCAGCGGCGTGCTGAGCTTCTACTTCCGGGACGAGGTCTTGCCCTACTACGCGGGCGACGACCCCGCAGCCCGTGAGCTCGCCGCCAACGACTTCAAGTATTGGGAGCTCATGCGGCGCGCGTGCGCGCGCGGCTTGAAGACCTTCGACTACGGGCGCAGCAAGCGCGGCACCGGTTCGTATGCCTTCAAGAAGAACTGGGGCTTCGAGCCGCAGCCGTTGCACTACGAGTACTGCCTCTACAAGCGCGACGCGGTGCCGCAGAACAATCCGGCGAATCCGCGGTTCCAGCTGCTGATCGCGGCCTGGCGTCGCATGCCGATCGGCCTCGCGAACTGGCTCGGCCCGATGGTCGTGCGCAACCTCGGTTGACCGTCCGATGGCCAACGTCCTTTATCTGGCGCACCGGCTCCCCTACCCGCCGAACAAGGGCGACAAGGTACGGTCGTACCACGTGCTCAAGCACCTGGCCGCACGGCACCGCGTCTTCCTCGGCACCTTCGTCGACGATCCGGACGACCAGCGCCACGTCGCGACACTCGAAGCCCTCTGCGCGGACGTGTACGCGGCACGCCTGCGCCCGCGACTCGCGACCGCGGCGAGCCTGGCGGGCCTGCTGCACGGCGAGCCGCTGACACTGCGCTACTACGCCGATGAAGGGCTGCAGCGCTGGGTGGATCGCACGTGCGCGCGGCATGGCATCGACGCGGTGCTCGTGTTCTCCTCGGCGATGGCGCAATACGCGCACGGCTTGGCACGCGTCCCCATGCTGGTCGATTTCGTCGACGTGGATTCGGCGAAGTGGGGCGAGTATGCCGGCCTGCACCGTTGGCCCAAGTCCTGGCTTTATCGCCGGGAGGCGGCGCTGCTGCTCGCTCACGAACGCGCCGTGGCCGCACGCGCCGAGCATTCCTTCTTCGTCACCGAGAAGGAAACGGCGTTGTTCCGCCAACTCGCGCCGGAATGCCACGCGGTGGGTTGCCTGCGCAACGGTGTCGACAGCGACTATTTCTCGGTCGACCCGACCGTGCGGTCACCCTTCCACGTCGATGCGCGGTCCGACGAGCACGTCCATGTCGTCTTCACCGGTGCGATGGACTACTGGCCCAACGTCGACGCGGTGACCTGGTTCGTGAGCGAGGTGCTGCCGCCGGTGCGTGCGCGCTGCCCCGCGATCCGGTTTCACATCGTCGGTCGAAGCCCCAGCGCGGCCGTCACCGCGTTGGCTTCAGACGTCGTCGACGTCACGGGTACCGTGCCCGACATTCGGCCCTACCTCCAACATGCCGCGGTCGTCGTCGCACCGCTGCGCGTCGCGCGCGGCATCCAGAACAAGATCCTCGAGGCCATGGCCATGGGCCGGCCCGTCGTGGCGTCCGAGAACTGTGCGCAGGCGATCGATGCGCGAGCAGGCAGCGAGCTGCTGACAGCGACGACGCCGACGGATTACGTCGAGGCCATCACGCGGCTGCTCGGCGACTCGCGATTCGCCGAGGCGATGGGAAGCGCAGCACGCCGACGTGTGGTGACGAGCTACAGCTGGGAAGCCCATCTGTCGGACATCGACGATCGACTGGCGGCTTGCGACGCCGTCGAGCTGACGGCATGAACAGCCTCCCCACGGGTCACGAGCACGTCAGCCAGCGGCAGGCCCTGCTCGGCCTGTTGGTCGTGACCGCGGTGGTGCTCGTCGCGTACCGTGAGACAGCGGTCGCGATGGTGTCGATCTGGGCGCGTTCGGATACGTTCGCCCACGCATTCCTCGTACCGCCCATCACCTTGTGGCTGGTCTGGCGTCAGCGCAAAGCGCTCGCTCAGCTGGAGCCTCGGCCGTGCGCCTGGATGTTGCTGCCGATGGGGCTGATCGCGTCAGCCTGGCTGTTGGGTGACCTGGCATCGGTCAATTCGCTCTCGCAGTTGGCGATGACGGCGCTCCTGGTGCTCGCGGTCCCTGCGGTGTTCGGCCTGCGGGTGACGAGGGTGATCCTGTTCCCGCTCGCGTTCCTGTTCTTCGCGGTTCCGATCGGCGAGTTCATGCTCCCGAAACTGATGGACTGGACCGCCGACTTCACGGTCCTTGCGCTCAGGGCGAGCGGGATCCCGGTGTTTCACGAGGGCAACCGGATCGTGATTCCCAGCGGTGCCTGGATGGTCGTCGAGGCCTGCAGCGGAGTGCGCTACCTGATCGCGTCGGTGATGGTCGGGACTCTCTTCGCGTACCTGAACTACCGCACGGCCAGGCGGCGCTGGGGATTCGTCGCCATCGCCATCGCCGTTCCGATCGTCGCGAACTGGATACGGGCGTACTTCATCGTCCTGCTGGGGCACCTGTCGGGCAACACGATCGCGGTGGGAGTCGACCACCTCATCTACGGTTGGCTGTTCTTCGGTGTCGTCATGGGCCTGATGTTCACGTTCGGAAGGCTGTGGCACGAGCCCTCAGCGCCCTCTTCCCCGAGATCATCCGCTGGCGAAATCGCTGCGCCGACCCCGCAGCGGGGCGCTGCCGTGTGGAGCACGGTGGCGGGCGCATTGGTGCTGGTCCTCCTGCCTCACGTGCTCTTGCACACCATCGCGGGAGGTTCCGGCGGCGGAGCGCCTCAACTTGCGCGGCTCGCCTCTCCGGCGGCCGGATGGCAGCCGAGCGTCCAGCCGTTCACCACCTGGAAACCCGTCTTCCAGAAGCCCTCGGCCGAGAGCAATTCGTTCTTCTCTTCCAACGGAGCAGACGTCGGCGTGTACGTCGCCTACTACCGGCAACAGAACTTCGAGCACAAGCTCGTCAGCTCCGAGAACCAGGTCCTGAGGTCCGACGATCCTCTCCGGCTGAAGCTCGACCACTCCGACGACTCGATCGACATCGGCGACCACCCGCTGACCGTGCGCAGCGTTCTGCTCGGCGGATCGGACGTTCGGGGCCAGCCCGAGAAGCGCTTGCGCGCGTGGCAGCTGTACTGGGTGGGCGACACGCTGACCTCGAGCGACGCCCGCGCGAAATGGCTGGGGGTGCTCGACCGGCTCCGGGGACGCGGCGACGACGCTGCCGCCATCGTGATGTACACCACCGAAGAGCGACCTGCCGATGCGCGGGACGTACTCGCGGCGTTCGTCGGTGCGAATCTGCAGGCTATCGTTGCACAGCTGCGGGCGACACGCGACGGCACGCAGGCCAGCGTCGCTGCGAACAACATGCCAGGAAAATCAAGGAGCCTCCCTGAATGAACACGGTTGCAGTCATCGGACTGGGATACGTGGGATTGCCTTTGGTGGTCGCGTTCGGCAAGCAGATGCGCACCATCGGCTTCGATATCGCGAAGGCCAAGGTCGAGTCGTGCCAGCGCGGCGTGGACCCTTCTCGCGAGCTCGAGGACGACGAAGTCCGCGCCGCGCGGCACGCCATCTACACGTCCGACGCAAGGTTGCTCGCAGAGGCCGACGTGCTCATCGTCGCCGTGCCGACGCCGGTCGACGACGCTCGCATCCCCGACTTCCGGCCCCTGGTCGGCGCCAGCATCAGCGTCGGTCGAAACATGAAGAAGGGCGCGACCGTCATCTACGAATCGACGGTCTACCCCGGCGCGACGGAGGAGGTCTGCATCCCCGTGCTCGAGCGCGAGTCGGGCGGGAAATGGAAGCGCGACTTCTTCGTGGGCTACAGCCCCGAGCGCATCAACCCCGGCGACAAGGATCACACCCTCACGAAGATCCTGAAGATCGTCTCGGGCGACACGCCGGAGACCCTCGAGACGGTCGCACGGCTCTACGAAAAGATCATCGTTCCCGGAGTCCATCGAGCGCCATCGATCAAGGCCGCCGAGGCCGCGAAGGTCATCGAGAACACGCAGCGCGATCTCAACGTCGCCTTGATGAACGAGCTGGCCATCATCTTCGACAAGCTCGGAATCGACACCAGCGATGTCCTGTCCGCAGCCGGGACCAAGTGGAACTTCCTGAAGTTCAAGCCCGGCCTCGTGGGCGGCCACTGCATCGGCGTCGACCCCTACTACCTCACCTACAAGGCGCAGATGGCGGGCTATCACCCGCAAGTCATCCTGGCGGGCCGCCACATCAACGACGGCATGGGCAAGTACATCGCCGAGCAGACCATCAAGCAGATGATCGCTGCCGGCAGCACGATCAAGGGCGCGAAGGTCAACGTCCTCGGCCTCACGTTCAAGGAGAACTGCGGGGACCTGCGCAACTCGAAGGTGATCGACATCATCAACGAGCTCAGGACGTACGGCGTCGAGGTCCACGTCAGCGACCCGAAGGCCGATGCGGAAGAAGCGATGCACGAGTACGGAGTGCACCTTCGCGACTGGCGCGACATGCCGCGAGCCGATGCGATCGTCGCCGCCGTCGCGCACCGGGAATACAGTGCCCTGACCCTCACGGACATCGGTGAACGCTTGACGCCGGGCGGCGCGTTCATCGATGTCAAGTCGGCCTTCGACGGGCCCGCCATCAGAGCTGCCGGCTATCGCCTATGGCGCTTGTGAGCACGACCGAGGCTCGGGCAGACGTCGCCGACCGGCCAGTCGCCGGCCGGGCCGACGGTCGCCCGCTCGTCATGCACGTCGTCTACCGCTTCGACGTCGGCGGGCTCGAGAACGGCGTCGTGAACCTCGTCAATCACATGCCGGCCAGCGCCTACCGACACGCGGTGCTGGCCCTGACGGAAGCGACCGATTTCAGTGCGCGTATCCGGCGCGACGACGTGCCGGTGATGTCCTTGCGCAAACCGCCGGGACATGCCTTCTGGCAATACCCGCAGCTCTTCCGGCTCATGCGCGCATGGCGGCCCGCGATCGTGCACACCCGCAACCTGGCCGCGCTCGAAGCCGTGATTCCGGCCTGGGCCGCAGGCGTTCCCGTCCGCATTCACGGCGAGCATGGGCGCGACGTCGACGACCTGCATGGCTCGAGTCGCAAGCACCAATGGATGCGCCGCTTCTATCGGCCATTCGTGAACCACTACGTGTCGCTTACCGCCGAACTCACGGACTATCTCATCGGGCGCATCGGCGTCGAATCGGGCCACGTCACGCACATCTGCAACGGCGTCGACACGACGCGCTTCACGCCTGCGCAGGTGCGCGAACGCATCGCCGGATGCCCCTTCGATCCGGGCCGGCACTGGCTGGTCGGCACCGTCGGACGCATGCAGGCCGTGAAGGATCAGACGGCGCTCGCTCGCGCCTTCACGCTCGCCGTGCAGCGAGAACCGGCTTTGCGCGAGCGCATGCGGCTCGTGATGGTCGGTGACGGTCCCCTGCGAGCACAGTCCCAGGCGATCCTCGACGCATCGGGTGTCTCCGATCTCGCGTGGCTGCCCGGCGAGCGCGGCGATATCGAGCAGGTCATGCGCGGGCTCGATTGCTTCGTCCTCCCTTCGTTGGCGGAAGGCGTATCCAACACGATCCTCGAAGCGATGGCGTGCGGAGTGCCCGTCGTCGCGACGCGCGTCGGCGCGAACGCAGACCTGGTGCGGTCCGGGGAGACGGGCGAGATCGTGGCGCCCGGCGACGCGGAAGCGCTCTGCGCTGCCCTGCTCCGCATGGCGCAAGCCCCGGAGCGATCCGCATCCATGGGTCGCGCCGGCCGGGCCGCTGCCGAAGCCCGATTCAGCCTGAGGGCGATGGTCGGCGCGTATCAGGCGCTGTACGACGCGCAGCTTCACCAGAAGCGATTCACGGTCGGCGCGGCGGCGACTCGAGTCTGACCATGTGCGGCATCACCGGAATCTTCGACACGCGCGCGAGGCGCGAGATCGATCGCGCGCAGCTCCAGCGCATGAACGAGTCTCAGCATCACCGCGGGCCTGACGAAGGCAGCCTCCATCTCGAACCGGGGCTGGGTCTCGGCCACCGGCGCCTGTCCATCATCGATGTGTCGACAGGCCAGCAGCCGATGCTCAACGAGGACGGCTCGGTCGTCCTGATCTACAACGGCGAGATCTACAACTACCAGGAGCTGATTCCGGAGCTCATGGCCCTCGGCCACCAGTTGCACACCAAGAGCGACACCGAGGTCGTCGTCCACGCGTGGGAATCGTGGGGCGAAGACTGCGTCAAGCGCTTCCGGGGAATGTTCGCCTTCGCGCTGTGGGACCGGAACCGCGAAACGCTGTTCCTGGCCCGCGATCGACTCGGCGTGAAGCCCTTGCACTATGCGTTGCTCGACGACGGCACCTTGCTGTTCGGCTCCGAGCTCAAGTCGTTGCTGGCGCACGGCGGCATGAAGCGCGACCTCGACCCGCTCGCCGTCGAAGATTACTTCGCGCTGGGCTATGTGCCCGAGCCGCGCTCGATCTTCCGGCAAGCGCGCAAATTGCCGCCCGCGCATACCCTGTGCTGGCGCCGCGGGCAGGCGTTGCCGCCGCCGCGCGAATACTGGGACGTGCGATTCACGGGCGCCGCCTCGATCGGCCTGGAAGAGGCCTGTGAGGAGCTGCGCAGTCGCCTTCTCGAGTCGGTTCGCCTGCGCCTGATCTCCGAAGTGCCTCTCGGCGCGTTCCTTTCCGGAGGTGTCGATTCGAGCGCGGTCGTCGCGAGCATGGCTCGGTTGTCGTCCGACCCGGTCAATACCTGCTCCATCGCCTTCGCAGACCCGACGCACGACGAGTCGGCGTACGCCCGCATGGTGGCCGATCGCTATGGCACGCGGCATTCGGTCGAGACGGTGCAAAGCGATGACTTCGACCTCATCGACCGGCTCGCCCGCCAATACGACGAGCCGTATGCCGACAGCTCGGCGATCCCGACGTATCGCGTGTGCGAACTGGCACGCAAGCACGTGACGGTCGCGCTGTCGGGTGACGGTGGCGATGAATCGTTCGGTGGCTACCGTCGCTACAGCCTGCACATGATGGAGGAACGGCTGCGCGCCGCCCTGCCGCTGTCCGTGCGCCGCCCGCTGTTCGGGGCGCTCGGCCGCGCGTATCCCAAGGCCGACTGGGCGCCTCGCGTGCTGCGCGCCAAGACGACTTTCGAAGGCATGGCGCGGACGTCGGTCGAGGCCTATTTCCATTCCGTTTCGCTGTTGCGCGGGCCGCTGCGAGAGCGGCTGTTCACGCCGCGGCTGAAGACCGAGCTCGCCGGCTACGACGCGCAGCAGGTCTTCAGCCACCACGCTGCGAACGCCCGGACCGACGATCCACTGGCGTTGATCCAGTACCTCGACCTGAAGACCTATCTGGTGGGCGACATCAACACCAAGGTCGACCGCGCGAGCATGGCTCATTCCCTCGAAGTGCGCGAGCCGCTGATGGACCACCCGCTGGTCGAGTGGCTTGCGACGTTGCCGTCATCGCTGAAGCTGCGCGGTACCCAGGGCAAGCTGCTGCTGAAGAAGGCCATGGAGCCGCAGCTGCCGCGCGAGGTGCTGTATCGCCCCAAGATGGGCTTCGCAGTGCCGCTCGCGCGCTGGTTCCGCGGCCCGCTCAGGCAACGCATGCGTGACGCCGTGCTGGGCGAAAGGCTGGCCGGTACGGGATGGTTCGAAGCGCGCGCGCTTGGCCAGCTCGTGGACGAGCACCAGTCGGGCGCGCGCGACCACAGCGCGGCGCTCTGGTCGTTGCTGATGTTCGAGGCCTTCCAGCGCAACGTGCTCGAAGGCGATGCCGCCAAGCCGAGAAGTCCGGGGACCGCACGGTCGGAGCCGGCGTTGACGTGATGGCGCTGCGCATCCTTCATGTGCTGGATCACTCGCTTCCGCTCCACAGCGGCTACACGTTTCGCACGCTCTCGATCCTGCGCGAGCAGCGAAAGATCGGCTGGGAGACTTTCCATCTCACGAGCCCGAAGCACGCGGCAACCTCGAGCGAAGAAGAAGAGGTCGACGGCTGGAAGTTCTTCCGCACGCCCTCGGGCCCTTCCGCACCGGTTCGCATTCCCGGCCTGAGCGAAGTCGCACTGATGCGCCGGCTCGAGCGGCGACTCCACGCGGTCGCAGAGCGCGTCAAGCCCGACGTGCTGCACGCCCACTCGCCGGTGCTGAACGCCATCCCCGCGCTGCGCGTCGGCAGAAGGCTCGGAATCCCGGTCGTCTACGAGGTGCGCGCCTTCTGGGAAGACGCCGCGGTCGATCACGGGACCACCACCGAGTCGGGCCTGCGCTACCGGCTCACGCGGCGCCTCGAGACGTTCGCGCTTCGCCGCGCCGACCACGTCTTCACCATCTGCGAAGGGTTGCGACGCGAAATCGTGAACCGCGGCATCGCCGAAGCGAAGGTCTCCGTCATTGCGAATGCGGTGGACATCGATACGTTCCAGGTCGGCGGGCCGCCCGATCCGAGCCTGAAGGCAAGGCTCTCCCTCGCCGGCTGCACGGTCATCGGGTTCATCGGATCCTTCTATGCGTATGAAGGCCTCGATCTGCTGATCGAGGCATTGCCACGCCTGCTCGCAGCACGCCCCGACATTCGCATCCTGCTCGTCGGCGGCGGACCGCAGGAATCGGAACTGCAGGCCCAGGCCGCGCGACTCGGTGTCGCCGACAAGGTCGTCTTCGCGGGCCGCGTACCGCACGGCGAGGTCGCGGCGTACTACGACGTCATCGACGTGCTGGCCTATCCGCGCCATTCGATGCGCTTGACCGAACTCGTGACGCCGTTGAAGCCACTCGAGGCGATGGCGCAGGGTCGCTTGCTGGTGGCTTCCGACGTCGGCGGCCATCGCGAGCTGATCCGCGACGGCGAGACCGGCATGCTGTTCCGCGCCGGAAGCGTCGATTCCCTGGCCGAGGTGCTCCTGCTACTGCTGGCCGACCCGCATCGGTGGCCGCACTTGCGCAAGGCCGGCCGCGAATTCGTCGAGAACGAGAGGAACTGGCGGTCGAGCGTGGCTGGATACAAGCCGGTCTATCACCGCGTCCAGCGCGGCGCAGCACGTCTCGATGCGGCGCCTTCGATCGGCCGGTGTTGAAGGCAAGCGAACCATCATGAAGGTCACCGTCATCGGCACGGGGTATGTCGGCCTGGTCACGGGTGCGTGTCTCGCCGAGATGGGCAACCACGTCGTCTGCGTCGACATCGACGAGCGCAAGATCAGGATCCTCAAGGAAGGCGGGATCCCGATCCACGAGCCGGGCCTCGAGAACCTCGTGGCGCGCAACGCAGCGGTCGGACGCCTCGAGTTCACGACCGACATGGCACGAGCGGTCCAGCATGGAACGATGCTGCTCATCGGCGTGGGTACGCCTCCCGACGAGGACGGGTCGGCGGATCTGCAGCACGTGCTCTCGGCGGCGCGCAGCATCGGCGCGCACATGACCGACTACAAGGTCGTCGTCGACAAGAGCACCGTGCCCGTGGGCACTGCCGACCAGGTACGCCGCGCCATCCGGCAGGAGCTTCAGCGGCGCGGCATGGCGCTGGACTTCGCCGTCGTGAGCAACCCCGAGTTCCTGAAGGAAGGTGCGGCCGTCGACGACTTCATGCGCCCCGACCGCATCATCGTCGGGGCCGACGACGAGCGGGCCGTGCATCTGATGCGGGCGCTCTACGCGCCGTTCACGCGCAACCATGAGCGGCTGCAGCTCATGGACGTGCGCAGCGCCGAGTTCACCAAGTACGCAGCCAATGCGATGCTCGCCACGCGCATCAGCTTCATGAACGAGCTCGCGTTGCTGGCGGAGAAGGTCGGTGCCGACATCGAGCTCGTGCGCCGCGGGATCGGGAGTGACCCGCGCATCGGCACCGACTTCCTGTATCCCGGCGTCGGCTACGGCGGCTCGTGCTTCCCGAAGGACGTCAAGGCATTGATCCGCACCGGGCGGGACAACGGGCTCGAGCTCGGCGTGCTCGCGGCCGTGGAGAGCGCCAACGAGCGCCAGAAGCGGGTGCTGGTCGACAAGGTCGTCAAGCGCTTCGGCGAAGACCTGGCGGGTCACACGTTCGCCCTGTGGGGCCTGGCGTTCAAGCCCGACACCGACGACATGCGCGAAGCACCGAGCCTCGTCGTCATCGACGAGCTCGTGCGCCGCAATGCACGGATCCAGGCATACGATCCGGCGGCCATGCCGCGTGCAAGGCAGCTGTACGAGGGCAAGACGGCGATCAGCTTTGCGCCCGACCAGAACGCGGCGCTCCGCGGGGCCGACGCACTGCTCATCATCACCGAGTGGCGCGAGTTCCGCAGCCCGGATTTCCAGTACATCGTCGCGACGCTGCGGCACCCCATCGTGTTCGACGGGCGCAACCTGTTCGATCCCTCGATCGTCAAGGCGCTGGGCATCGAATACTGCGCCGTCGGTCGTGGCGAGTCGGTCAACGCATCCGACGAGCGCGATGCCGAGGCTGCCTGAAGCGAGCCGATGCCGCGCAAGATCCGGACGCTGCTGTTCTCGACGCTGTATCCGAGCAGCGCACGACCACTCCACGGTCTCTTCGTCGAGACACGGTTGCGGGAGGTGCTGCGCACCGGCGACGTCGAGACGACGGTGCTGGCCCCGGTCCCCTGGTTTCCGTCGTCCCATCCCCGGTGGCATGGATACGCGACCATGGCCGCGACGCCATTGCACGAAAGCCGCGGTGGAATCGACGTGCTGCATCCTCGTTACCCGGTCGTGCCGAAGGTCGGCATGTCGATTGCGCCTTTCCTGCTGGCCGCGGCTTGCCTCCGACCGGTGCGCCGGTTGATCGCCGGGGGCAACGACTTCGACATCGTCGACGCGCACTACTTCTATCCGGATGGCGTCGCTGCGGTCATGCTCGCCCGGCACTTCCGGAAGCGCGTCGTCATCACGGCTCGCGGATCGGATATCAACGTCATTTCCCGCTACGCGATTCCCCGCCGGCTGATGCAATGGGCGGCGAGACACGCCGACGCGTCGATCGGCGTTTCCAGTGCGCTCGCCGACCGGATCCGGCCATGGACGAGCCCCGAGCGCGTTCATGTCCTCAGAAACGGTGTCGACCTTCAGCGCTTCAGGGCGCTCTCTCGCGAGGATGTGCGCCGCAAGCTCGGCGTCGACGGTTCGCCCCTGCTCCTGTCGGTCGGGCATCTCGTCGAGAACAAGGGCCATGCCCTCGTCATCGACGCGCTCGCGGAGATCCGTGAGCACTTTCCGGCCGCCGAACTCGCCATCGTCGGCCATGGTCCGGACCGTGAGCGCCTTGCGCGGCACGCCGCGTCGCGCGGTTGCGCCGACCGGGTCAAGCTCGTCGGAGCCGTCGAACATGCCTCGATGATCGACTGGTACAACGCCGCTGACGTGCTCGTCCTCGCGTCGGCCCGCGAAGGTTGGGCCAACGTCCTGCTCGAATCACTGGCTTGCGGAACGCCCGTCGCGGCGACGCGCGTCGGCGGCTCTCCCGAGCTGCTGACGAACGATCGCATCGGGCGGCTGATCGATCGGCGAGACGGGCCCTCCATCGCGGATGCGATCCTGAAATTGCTGGGCAACCCGCCCGATCGAACGGAAGTCCGTCGATACGCGGAACACTTCAGCTGGGAATCGACGTCCCGTGCGCAGGTGACCTTGTTCCGCAGCCTCTCGCCGCTCGAACGAGTCGAGCCCGTCCCGGCCCGGTCGTGACGACGTCGGCATTCGATCGACCGGCCTTGCCCGTGGTCAAGACAACATGAGCGCCCTTGCACATCGCCTGCTCGACCGGTTCTACGAGGACGGAGCGCACCCGTACCGCATCTTCGAGCGGCGCGTCGATGCCTTGCTGCCGCGCAACGCGGTGCTGCTCGACGCCGGATGCGGGCGTACCGCACCGGTGCTGAGAAAGTACGTCGGCAAGGCCCAGCGGCTCATCGGTGTCGAGCTCGTCTCGTTCACCGACGTCCTCCCGGGAATCGAGACGTACAACGCCGATCTCGCCAGGCTGCCCATCGAAACCGGCAGCGTCGACCTCATCATGTCGCGCAGCGTCTTCGAGCACCTGACGGAGCCGGAAGCGGTCTACCGCGAATTCGCCCGCGTCCTGCGCCCGGGTGGTGCCGTCGTCTTCCTGACGGCGAACATGTGGGACTATGGAACGCTCGTCGCGCGCCTGATTCCGAACCGCTTCCACAGCGCCATCGTCAAGCGCGTCGAAGGAAGGCCCGAGGAAGATACGTTTCCGACCGCCTATCGGACGAACACGCGCAAGGCCGTGGAGCAACTGGCGAGTCGAACGGGCTTCGTCGTCGAATCGTTCGAGTACCTGAGCCAGTATCCGAACTACCTGCTCTTCAACGGCCCGCTCTTCTTCGTCGGGATGTGCTTCGAGAAGATCGTCGCAAGAGTCCGCTTGCTGCGCTTCCTGCGCGGCTGGATCCTCGTGACGCTGCGCAAGCCGGGATGAGCGTCGTCTCTTCCGTCAACCGCCTGGCGCACGACGCGATCGGGCTCGTCGGCGAGCCGCGCCTGCTGATCCTGATCTTCCACCGTGTGCATCGCATGGCGGATCCGCTGTTCCCCGGCGAGCCCGACGCGCCGCGCTTCGAAGCGCTGCTCCGAATGCTCCGATCGAGCTTCCGCGTGCTGCCACTGCGATCGGCGGTCACGGCGCTGCGTGACGGCTCGCTGCCCTCGCGTGCCTTGGCCATCACGTTCGACGACGGGTATGCGGACAACGCCGAAGTCGCCTTGCCTCTCCTGCAGCGTCATGGACTGACAGCGACGTTCTTCATCGCCACCGGCTTTCTCGACGGCGCGGGATGCATGTGGAACGATGCGCTGATCGAATCGGTGAGGGCGACACAGCTCGGGGAGGTCGATCTCGGCGACTGGGGTCTGGGACGCGCTTCACTCGCGAGCCCATCGGATCGACGACAGGCCATCGACGTGCTCATTGGTCATGCGAAATACCTGCCCAGTGGAGAGCGCAATGCGTTCGTGAAGACGATGCAGGAGCGTCTCGAGGTCTCCGGCCACTTCCCCCACTTGATGATGACGTCCGCGCAGGTGCGCGCACTCCACGATGCGGGCATGGAGGTGGGCGGCCATACGGCCACGCATCCGATCCTGACGAGCTTGCCTCTCGATGAATGCCGACGTGAGATTCGAGGCGGCCGTGAGCGCCTTCAACAGGTCATAGACGCCGCGGTGGACCTGTTTGCCTATCCCAACGGAAAGCCTCGACGTGACTACGACGAGCGCCACGTCGAGTTGGTCAGGGAACTCGGCTTCATCGCCGCGGTGAGCACCGCCGCAGGGGCCGCCTCGGCACAAGACGATCCGTTCCAGCTGCCACGCTATACGCCGTGGGCACGCACGTCGGCCCTATGGGCCGCGCGGCTCATGCGCAACAGGCTACAAAAGGTGTCGGACACCGCCTGAATCAGCCGGCGCCAAAGGTTCTGCCGATGAGGCGTTTCTCTCGAACCGCCTCCACCCACCCGCCACAGTTGGATATTCGCAGGCGATTTAGCTGGAAGCGAAGCCCTCGCGTGCTTCGAAGCAACTTGTCGTCATGGTTCACGAAAAGAACGGGCGCAACGTGTTCGCGGCTGTGCTGCACCGTGATGGAGTTCGCATCATCGCCGACCGGTCAGCGGTCAACTCCCACGGTAAAGATGCGCTGCCGCTCATTCCCGGCGGATACGCGAGCTTGCGGACCTCTTTCTTGAGACGTCCAGGCAATGGAAAGCAGTTTGCGTTCAACAGCAATCAACGGTTACCGCCGCCCGTTGCGAAAGTAGCAATACTGTTTGAGGCTTGGAGAAAGAAGAAGTAGTGCCACCGAACTTCGATCAAACACGCCGTCAGTTCCTGCGTACGGCTACCGTCAGCACCGGCAGCCTGGCTCTGGGCGGGTGCGGTGGCGTAAGAGACTTCTTCGGATATGACGAAAGCGCCGCGTCAGACGCCAGCACCCCAGGAACAGCCCCTGCCTTGAGCACCGGGGACCCGACTCCCGTCGCAACCGCACCCGCGACGACGACGACCGATGCCGGCGTCAGTTCCTTCGCGTGGCGCATTTCGCCGGATCAGACCCTCGTCGTCCCCGCTGGAGAGACGACGACGATCGCCACAGGGGCGGTGGGCATGACGGCGGAGGTTTCGCCGGACTTGCCTCCAGGTCGAAGCCTGATCATGTCGGCGATGGGGGACGTGACGATCGTCGCCGCGGCAGACGCGCCGAGCGTCGATATCCGCCGCCCTTGGGCCATCTCGGTAACGGATTCCGAGCTGGCCACTGCGCAGAACATGCGCACCGGTCAGGTGTACGGCTACACGCAGTCCGGCGCGCGCCGGAACATCCAGTACGCCATCAGCGAGGCCGCAGACGGCGACACCATCCAGATCTCCCCGGGAGCGATCTATTCTCCGGGCGTCGGTGACGGGTCGACCTATCTCGAAGGCGCTTGCCTGCACGTCTGGAAGTCGCTGACCATCACCAACATCCCAGGCGAAGCGCGCTGGAGGCTGGCACCTCGAGGGATCGCGTACGTCGCAGGCATGAGCGGCATCGTCATTCGCGAACCGAACCAGTCGTACTCGAACTCCGGTGACACCGACACCAGCAATCCGCGCAAGACCATCGTCATCCAGGGATTCGACTTCAACAACTGGGGCATCAACGGCGACGACCTCGGAGTCAAGATCCGCAACAACGGCGGCGCGTCGTCCTGGAATAGTTACCACGCGTCCGTCACCCTCCGCAACTTCAAGCTGGGCAAGCTGCCCTTTTATTCGTCGGCATCCGGCATCGCGGGGGCGGCCGAAAATCTGGTGATCGAGGACGGGCACGTATACGACACCGGGGGTGGCGTCGGGTCGGCGGCCGGAAACGACCACAATTTCTACATCTCGGGTCGCAACCTGACCATGCGCGGAGTTCGCGGCAGCCGCAGCCGGTCGGCAGAATATCCGTTCAATCAGGCCAATACGATCGACGGACACATCCTGAAGCTGACCTTCAACAACATGCTCATCGAAGGCTGCGCTTTCGATTGCGGGCCGGAAGGCGACAACTCCATCACGATCCAGTCGAAGGGCGGCGGCAATCTCGTGGTCCGCAGTTGCCTGCTCATCAGCGGCGTTCACTCGCAAACGGCGACCGGTTCGATCGTGTTCGAGAAGGAGCAGAACAACTACGGCGGGTGGATGTACGGCCTCGAGGGTCACTCGGTGCTCGTCGAGAAGAATGTGTTCATCAACCACCGCCCGTACGTGCCGCCCGGCGACGCGCGGGCGATGGTCTACTGCCGCCCGCCAGGCCATGTGCAGGAGGTGGACCCCACCACGATCACGTCGTTCGTCGTGCGCGACAACATCGGCATGTCGACGGTCCCCGATTCCGGTTGGATCAGAAATCAACCGGCAACCTTCCCCAACGCCTGGAAGGTGGCGAACAGCGTGATGCCGTATCTCGCAGACGAGAGCGGGTTCAGCCAACGCGAACTGCTCCGTTATCTGCGGGCCGCCGGCCCCATCAGCGGCAATCCATTGAACACGTTGCGCTTCGTGTATCCGCACGGCTACGAAGCGCGCAGCGACAGCTACCAGGGGCTTGGCTGATGACGACCTACAGCCGCACCATTGCTCGGGTTTCGAGCGTCCTTTCGCTGCCGGCGTGGCGGCAGGCGATGACCAGACTCGACACGCTCTACAACGTCGGCACCGCAACGCCGTCGCACGCCAACTCGTCGATCGTCTTCCCCGGCGGCATCGTCCCATACGGCTTCTCGACCAATGAAGACTACGGCTGGGACGTGATGTCGGGGTATTCGTCTGGTGTCCTCCTCGAGGATGTGGGCGGCCCCTTCGGCACGCTGGTATTCGGCACCGGTGGCCATACGCGCATCGAGAATCAGATCCTCAGCCTGAGCATCTCCGACGACACGCCGACATTCGGCTGGTTCCAGCAGCCGTATTTCGAGACGTCAGCCGTCAACGGCGCCGAGCTCTACTACAACCGCTCGGAGTTCAACGCCCTGCCAGCGAATCGGAAGACGGGGGACGGCGGCGGCACGGAAACGGCGATGACGGCAGCGTGGCTCGCATCGGGTGGCGCCTTCCCGATGGGCTATGAAGGATGGATCTTTCCGAGAAAGCTGGTCTACGGCCAGCTCGGGAACAACAACCCGCATGGTTTCCGGTACATGGCGCCCAGCTACGTTCCTTCTGACATGACAGGAACAGGTGCCGGCGCCTATCTTGCCGTCGAAGCCCCTCAAGGACCATTCGCTCTCAGTTGGTTGCCGGTTGGAGCACGCGAAACCGATATGGTGGACTCGTCTGCTCTCTGGCCTAGTGGCCGTCGCAAATGGCCAGTGTGGTGCAAAGATGTGCACTCGGGAATGTGGACACGTCTGCCGGGTGCGCTTCAACCGGACTACCCTCCTTACGGGTTCGTTCGGCAGCACACGGCCGTGGCAACGGATCAGAAGCGTGTTTACGTGTCGGTCGACGTCGGCGGCGGCACGGCGGCTTACTGGTACATCGACTTCACGAACGGCATAGGAGGCGCGACTACATCGAAGCTAGTCATGCCAACTACCGAGGTCTCCCCGAATCGCGGCACCACTGGCGCCTTGACGGCGGGGCATCCGAACGGGCGCCACTTGTGGTACTGGCCGGATTTGCTCAACTCCTCGGGTCTGGTGCTACAAGACCTTGATGCCGGAACCCAGGCTCGCTTGAATCTCGGACAGGGCTTGAACATCTCGAGCAGCGAATCGCCTGGCATGCAGTACGACGCCGCCAACAATCGGATCGTCATCCTGCAGGACCAGGGCGGCGGAGTGCTCAAATATCGCACGGTGTCCATTCCGTCGGACCCCTTGAACGTCGCTGGGTACGTTGTTTCCGGCGAGCGCACACTCGCCGCCGACAGCTCGGTTGCGACACCCATCGCACCCACGTTCTTCTACAGCAAGACGCGCCTGCACCCGCAACTGGGCGTGATGTTCGTGCCCCAGGCCCGCGGGCCCATGCTGGCGTTCCGCCCGGCGCCTTGAAGCGCCGGAGCCAGCGATCCCGAAGGTGTTCCTTCAGCGCGGACGATCGCTGAGCCGAACGTCGGGCGCGTGCCCCTGGAGCCACTGCTCGAGCATCATCAGGATCCAGACCATCTCGCCGTAGTACGCGGGGTGCTCGAACAAGCGCTCGTTCAGCAACGTGCCGATGAACGCGGGCCGGACGATTCCGCGCGTGCCCAGGCTCAACAGCGATTCGGTGGCAAGACGCCGCAGCGCCTCGTGACGCGTCACCCAGACGCCGAAAGGCAGCCCGAACCCCTGCTTCTTCTTCCTGATGATGGCATCCGGCAGGAAGCCGCGCAGCGCCTCCTTGAAGAACCAGCGCAGTCTCAAGCCGCGAAGCTTGTATGACTCCGGCAATCCGAGCGAGAACTCGATCAAGGCGTTGTCGAGCATCGGATAGCCGACCGTCAGTCCCGCCAGCTGCGTCGTCATGCCGACCTTCGGCAGATCGCTTTCCGCGAGCGTGTAGCGCCAGTCGTACGCCAGCGTCCGATTGAGCTCGCCGGCGGTCTCGGCCTCATCCCACGCCTGGCGCTGCTGGCTCAGCGGCAAGGCTGCGTCCACGCGCGACGCGAAGCCCGGCTCCAGGATCTGTTCGATGCCGAGGCGCAGGAGCAGGTTGTAGTTCTGCAGCCGATCGGGCATGGGCGTATTGGCCTGCCGCACATAGCTCGCCCCCTTGCGGAGCAAAGGCGCGCGGCCAGCTCGCGTGCGCAGCAACACGGGCTCCATGACACGTCGCCGGAGCGCCTGCGGAAGTCGGCCGTAGACCCCGAAGATGCGCTGCATGGCATAGCGGGAATTGCCGCCGAACAGCTCGTCGCCGCCGTCTCCCGCCAGGATGCGCGCCACGCCGTCGTCGTGCGCCATCTTCGCGCAGTAATAGGCCGGCAACGCCGACGAGTTGCCGAAGGGCTGGTCGTAATGGCGAGCCACGGGCCCGACACTGCGCACCAGGTCGTCCGGCGTCACGTAGTACTCGTGATGCTCGGTTCCGAAGTGACGCGCGGCCGTGCGCGCATAGGCCATCTCATCGTAGCCTTGCGCTTCGAAGCCTATCGAATAGGTCGCCGCGGACTTGCCGCTCGCCTCGCGGATCATGCCGGCGACGGTCGAGCTGTCGGTGCCACCGCTCAGAAAGCAGGCCGGCTTCGTGCCGTCGAGCTGTCGCGCCACGGCATCCTTCAGCAACTGGCGCAGGCGCTGGCGCAGCTCAGGGAAGTGCGGATCGCGAGCTTCCTCGAAGGTCGGCTTCCAGTAGCGCTGTACCGAGACGCGCCCGTGCTCGAAGACAGCGCAATGACCAGGCGGCAGGCGATAGACATCCTTGAACACGGTCCGCGGCGAAGGGATCGTGTGAAAGTAGAGATAGTCGAAGAGCGCCTGAGGATCGATCTCGGGCCTCGGGTCGGCCAACGCGTCAGCACGCTCTGCGAACCGCAATTGACCGTCAATGACGCGATAGCAAAGACTGTGAATGGCGAAGCGGTCGACCGCGAGAAAGGCGGTGCCGTCTTCTCTGACGATGCCGACGGCGAATGCATTGCGAGCCGCCAAGGCCGCCGCGCAAGGTCCGAGGAGCTCGAGAGCGAGCGTCCAGGCAGCGGCGTCGCCACTCTCGCGCGCGCGAGTGGCCAGGCGGGCGTCGTCGAACCCTGGCGCGCCGGCCGTCCAGACGTGCCCCACTCGGCGTACCGGTGTATCCAGGTCGGTGCTTGCCATGTATCCCATCTGTGATGCGATGCGCCGCCCATCCTCGGATGCGGCCCGCCGGTGATCTCCGAAACCACTGGAAGCTAGTGTGCAGCATTCGAGCGTTCCATCCGGGCGACTGTCCATCCCGCAAGCGAAGGTCGCCCGCCAGCCACTTTTTTCACGGGCGCCCGCTCGGCTGCGGGAGTGCATCGGACGCGTTCGCGCGACTTCCCGAGTTGCGCAGAAGCGATAATCCGTCGCTCAGGTTGGTGCGCCTCTGGCGTGCTCTGCCCGCACGCGTGGAGTTTCGATGAAGAAGAGTTGCGCAGTCGTCATCCCCGTCTACAACGAGGAAGGCGCCATCGGTGAGACGGTAAGCCGCATCCAGTCGATCTGTGCGACCGTTCCCGGCTATCAGTTCGAGATCGTCTGCATCAACGACGGATCGACGGACGGAACCGCCGCGGTGCTTGCGCGCCAGCCGGGCATCACGGTCATCACGCACGACGTCAACCGCGGGTATGGGGCCGCCTTGCGCACCGGCCTCGACTATTGCTCGCAGGAATGGATCTTCATCACCGACGCCGACGGCACGTATCCGCTCGACGACCTGCCCGGGCTGCTGGCCAGCGCGGAAGGTGTCGACATGGTCGTGGGCAACCGCCAAGGCAAGGGAATCAGCCGGAGCCCTCCGCACCAGCTGGCGCGATGGATCCTGCGCAAGATGGTGCACGGGCTGACCGGTGTCATGGTGCCCGACCTCAACTCGGGGATGCGCGTCTTCCGGAAGTCGCTCTACCAGGAATTCCGCCACCTGCTGCCGATGGGCTTCTCATTCACGACCACGCTGACCGTGGCATCGCTGTACAGCGGCCGAAAGGTGCGCTACGTCCCCATCAACTACGAACGACGCATCGGCAAGTCGAACATCAAGCCGATTCAGGATTTCCTGGGCTTCTCGATGCTGATCGTGCGCCTGGCATCGTATTTCGAGCCGCTGCGCTTCTTCCTGCCTGCCGCGTTCGCGCTGGCATTGCTGGGGGTCGCGCGCGCCATCCGCGACGTCATCGTCGTGAACCAGTTCGGGGCCTTGTCGGTCATCCTCATGCTGACGGCGTTCCAGGTCTTCGTGCTGGGCGTGATCGCCGACGTCATCGTGCGCCGTTTCCAGATCGTGCCCGTGGCGCCGCCCGTGCCCGACAAGGCGCGCGCACCGATGCCGCAGGTCACGCCAGCGCCCGAGGCGGCGCCGAATCAAGTTCACGACGTCGTGAGCTGACGATCATGTGCGGCATCGCCGGATGGATCTCGGGCGGCCATCAGAGCCCTGACCGAGAGGTGCTCACGCGCGTGATCCGCGCGCTCGCTCACCGCGGGCCCGATGCGGAGGGCATCGTGATCGAAGGGCCTGCCGGCCTTGCCCATCGGCGGCTCTCCATCATCGACCTGAGCGCGAACGCCAACCAGCCGATGCGCGATGCATCCGGCCGCTACCTGATCGTGTTCAACGGCGAGATTTACAACTTCGCACAGCTCCGGCGCGAGCTCGAGTCCAAGGGCCACGTGTTCACGACGCAGAGCGACAGCGAGGTGCTGCTCGAAGCGATCAAGGCCTGGGGGCCGGCGGCGCTCGAACGGGTCGTCGGCATGTTTGCGTTCGCGCTCTGGGACAAGCACCGCCAGACGCTGCTGCTTGCGCGCGACCGTCTCGGCAAGAAGCCGCTCTTCTATGCGCATCTGCCCGACGGCGGACTCGTATTCGCCTCCGAACCGCGCGCCCTCGCGGCCCACCCGGCCGTTTCGGGCGCCATCGATCCTGTCGCGTTGGCGCACTACCTTCGCCTCAACTACGTACCGGGCAACCGGTCGCTGCTTCGTGGCGTGCACTCGTTGCCGCCGGCGACGCACGCAGAGTTCGACGTTCGTTCGGGTCTGCGCATGGTCCGCTACTGGGACCTGGCGGCGAGGTTTCGAGACAAGCGCTCGTTTGCCTCCGATGACGCGGCTGCCGAAGAGCTGCGGGACCTCATCGACGATGCGGTGCGGCAACGGCTGGTGAGCGACGTGCCGCTCGGCGCTTTCCTGAGCGGTGGTGTCGATTCATCGACCATCGTCGCTTCGATGCTCGAGCAGCGCGAGGCGAGCAGCGTGCTGACCTTCACTTCGGGCTTTCTCGAAGACAGCTTCGACGAGTCGCCCGTGGCGGAACGCATCGCTGCCGCCTGGGGTGTGACCCACCGCACCCAACGCCTGGATCCCCGCCAGCTGGACCTGCTTCCGGCCTTGGTCGCCACCGCCGGCGAGCCTTTGGCGGATACCTCGGCGTTCCCGATGTATTACCTGTCCCGGTTCACGCGCCGAGACGTGAAAGTGGCGCTGTCGGGCGACGGCGGCGACGAGTGCTTTGCCGGGTACGAGACGTACGTGGCCGACAAGCTCCACCGGATGGCCGCACACTCGCCAAAGTGGGTGCGCGAGCGCACCCATGGCGTTCTCGACCGCTGGCTGCCGGTCGACCACCGCAAGGTCGGCTGGCCTGAAAAGGTACGGCGCCTGTCGAGCGCGCTCGCTGAGGAGTTTCCGCGCGCCCACGCGTCGTGGCGCGACATCTTCGGCGCTGGCGAGTTGCCGGGCCTCATGCAGGCGGGCTGGCGTGAGCAGGTGCAGGCTGCGCCGCAGCGAGAGCTGTTCGAAGGCTACTTCGGCGAGCACTTCGCCGAGGTGCATGGCTGCGATCCGCTCGACCAGGCGACGTACGTCGACATCAAGACCTGGATGGTGGACGACATCCTGGTCAAGGCCGACCGCATGTCGATGGCTCATTCGCTCGAGGTGCGTTGCCCGCTGCTGGATCACCGCGTCGTCGAGTTCGCGGCGCAGTTGCCACCGGAGATGAAGCTCCGCGGGTTTTCCAAGAAGCACCTGCTCAAGGAGAGCCAACGCAGCCGCTTGCCCGCTTGGCTGCTGAAACGCAGAAAGCAGGGCTTCAATGCGCCGGTGTCTCAATGGCTGCTCGGACCCCTGCGCCAGCAGTGCCACGACATGCTGTTCTCCGAACCGATGCGCCACTGGTTCGATCGCCGCCAGCTTCAGCGTCTGTGGGACGAACACGAGCGCATGCAACGCGACAATGGGCTCAAGCTGTTCGGCCTGCTCACCGTCGCGATGTTCTTCGAGTCGACGGCCAAGCCGCAAACGCCCGCACCGAGTCCCTCGCTCCTTCCGGCCTGAGCGTGTCAGGCCGCCTGGTGCAAGGCGCTTGCGCCTTTCGTGCGCGCGGCATTCAACCGCAGTCGGGCCGCCGAGACGATCAGCACCAGCACGATGAGCGCTTGCACCGTCATCGCATACCGCGAGCCGGCTCCGCGGTCGGCCATCGCCTGCAGCAACGACGAGGCCAGGATGACGGCGCTGATCGCCGTGACATCCAGGTCCCAGCGCAGGCTGTCGCGCACCCGTCGCGACAGCACGACTGCGGCGACGACGACCACGAACACCAGGTTGCACAAGCGCAGCAGCTTGTGCTCGATCCACCAGACGGCTTGCAGAGGCTGCGCGAGCCATGCGGGCGAGATGCGCTCGGGCGTCCAGATGATGGGCACCGTCCAGAACTGGAGCCACGCCTGCGCAACGCTTTGCGCGTAGCGCAGTGGATGCTGGGCGAACATCTGCATCGACATCTGCTGCAGCTGCCGGGATGCCTCGGGCAGCGACCATCCTGTCGCCTCCTGGATCTCGGGCCACGCGTACCAGATGGTGTTGCCCGCATGGCCGGCAGCGGCGATGCGCTGCGCCCTGTACTTGAGCAGGATGTCGCGCACCGTGGCGTAACGTTCCGGCGCCAGCTCGATGAACTCCACGCTGTGGTTGACGAGCCCGAAACCTGACTGGGTGGACATCGCGAAATAGCCGGTCCTGCTCTGTACGACCTTGGCCCAGCCCAAGACTGCCAGCAGCATGGGCAGGGCCAGGACCACGGAATGGAGCCACGCACGACGCGACGGCCAACGAAGCCCCGAAGCGGCGCAGAGCACGAGGGGCGGCAACAGGATCAGGAAAAAGAGGAACTGCGGCCGGACCATGATCGCAGCGGCGCCGCAAATGCCGGTCGCTAGCGCCAGGACCCAGGCACCTTCTCGTCGTCGCAACCGGCGCATCGTCGTCAGGAGAACCAGGACCGTCGATGCAACCAGGAACGTGGTCAGCGGCTCCGTCAAGAGCGCTGCTTCGAGAAACAGCTGCTGCAGGTTGAAGTCGTAGCTCAAGCCAGCAGCGAACGCCACACCGGGACGACCGGTCATGCGCATGGCCATCAGGAACAGAAGGACCGAAGTTCCGATTCCCAACGCCATCTGAGCCAGCACGATCCGCCGAGGGGCTTCGCCCACGAGAGCGATGAACAGCGGGTAGCCTGGTGTCCGCCGCCCCTCGGACCTCGAAAGGTCGCCCGCAAGCAGATCGCGCGCTGCCGAAAGATAGGTACCGGTGTCGGGCTCCGCGCCCGGCTCATAACCGGCGAAGAGCCAGATCCGTGTCGCCACAGCCAATACGATCAGCGCGGCCAGCCAGTACCGGCATTCCTTCACCGAAGGTGTACGACGGGTTACGTTGGATGGGTCCGCTTCGTCTTCTGCCACGTTTGTGTGCCCAAGGCTAGCGAGGCGGATCGGGACTTTGGCAGGCAGGTGCCGCCGACTTGAGCGCACCCACTTCATCGCGGGCGACGGCCTGCGAAGCACCACTGCGCCACCAAAGCAAGCCCGCGGGCAGCGAAACGAGCAGCGGCAAGAGGCCCCACAGCAGCGACAGTGCAAGCGCCCGTTCGCCGCTGGCACCGGCGGCACCGAACAGCGTCACCATGCTCACTTCGCGCACGCCCCAGCCGCCGAGCGAGATCGGCAGCACGCTCAAGAGCACAGAGCCGCCGACCAGGACGATGCAGGTGGGAAAGCCGATCTGCAGACCAAGGCTCTCACCAAGGAGATATGCGGCGAGCAAGCCGGTCAAGGATGCTGCGACACCCAGAGCGGCGAGCTCAGCGAGCACGAGCGGTTGCGTGCCCAGGCGCCGAAGCTCCTCACCGAGCCACTTCAACGACTTGCCCAGGCCGCGTGGATTCCATCCAGCGAGCAGCCTGTCAGCCAGCGCCGCAACGAGCAACCCAGCAAGAAGCGACGGTCCGATCCAGGCCAGCACGACCCGCAAGGCGGTGCCGTCCAGCATGGCCCAGACCGCCGGTACGCAAGCCGAGACCATGAGACCGAGCACCACGATTCCCGTGCCGCGCTCGATTGCCACGCTGCCGATCGAAAGGACCAGCGAAGCACCGCTCTTGCGCAACAGCCAGATGCGCACCGCGTCGCCGCCGACGGACGTGGGGAGTGCATTGTTGAAGAACATCCCGAGAAAGACCCACTGCACCGCGTCCTTGGGCGGCAGGCGGCCGCCGAGCAGCACGACGATGCGGTGCCATCGCCAAGCGATGACCAATGCCTGGGCGGCGATGAGCACCGCCGCTGCGGCGAGTGATGTGGCCCCGAGATGACGCACGGCACCCGCAAGCGCAGTGGTGTCGACCGCATGCAGCACCGCCGCGATGAGGATCACGCTGACCGCGGCGCGTGCCACCGCGAGCGAGAAGCGCTTCACGCGGTCTTGCCGTTCAACGCGCAGGACGCCCACTGGCGCGCGCCTTGTCGACGAAGAGCATCAGATTCGAGGTCCAGCCGAGCAGACGGACACCGTCCACGCGAGCACCCTTGATGGCTTGCTCGCGGCAAAGCCGGCGCAGATCGGCAGCGCTCAACAGGTTCAGGTTGGCCTCGTCGGCGAAGAACCTCAACCCGGTGCCGCGCAGAATGGCCCGATAGACGCTCGACGGCAGCCAATGCAGCAGCGGCACGCTGGTGTGGACCTCGACCGGAAACCAGCGATTGGGCGTCGTCAGGCATACGGCACGCCGCGCCACGCGATGCAGCTCGCCGATGAACCGCAACTGGTTGAGCCGACTGCCCACATGCTCGATCACCGCGCTGGAATGCACCACATCGAACGAGCCATCCTCGAAGGGAAGCGCAAGGCCGTCGGCGGGCACGAAACGAAGGCCCGGATACTGTTGTTCGAGAAAGCTGGCGTCGTCGAGCCCGCAAGCGGTAAGCCGATGCTTGATGGGATACCACGCCTCGAGATAGTTCGACGACTCATAGCTTCGGTCGCTGGTGACACCCACATCGAGAATCGTTTCGCTGCCCGCCGGCCGTGCGACTGCCAGGAAGCGCTCGTACATCCTGCGCCTCATCATCGCGGTGACCCTCATGGCGAGGGAATCGGGTGCGGCGACGTTGTACTGGGCGTTGGGCTTGCCGCCGAGACTTCTGTGTCTCACACCGCCTTCGTTGCCAGTCGTATCGCGATCCGCTGACTCCATACAGCCCTAGGCCTCCGCCCCGAGCACTCCCCCTGGACGCTGTGTCACTGCATCGGCAGTTTCGCTCTGCGTTTGGATCACCGCAAACTTGGCCGCAGCGATCGCCGCATAGAGGTAGTAAGGCAAGTCCCAGAAAGCAATATCCAGGAACGCCCCGCCGACAAGATATCCAAGCAGCGAGACTTGGACGAGGGAACCGAAATTGAATGCCCATTGAAGGTCTGGCGAGCCCCGGCAGTACCTGCGCAGCCAGGCGGCCTGCCGCCAAACCAACCAGAAGAACGCGAGAAAGATCAGCAACCCGATGAATCCCAGGCTGCCAAGAACCTGGAAGTAAATGCTGTGCGCAACATGGGAGTATTCGGGATTGGGAGAGTACTTGGCCGACGTCTCCGGGGAGTGGTACTCGAAGCCACCACCCAAGGGAAAGCGGTCCTTGGCGATGTTGTAGGCGGTCTCCCAAGCCCAGATCCGCTGCATGGCGGACAGGTCGCCTTCGTAGCTCTCGATCGTCTGCATCCGGGCCGTCCACTTGGCGGGCATGAACGGGATGGCCACGAGCACGAAGACGATGGCAGCCGCCGCCATGGTCACTTTGTGGCGTCCCCGAATCCAAAGGAGAACGCCCATCGCCAGGATCGCCAGCAAGGCACCCCGCGAGTAGCTGCCCAGGACCGATACGGCACACAACGGCATCGCAATCATGAGACCGAGGCGCACGAGGCGCCGCTCGCTTACCTGCCAGAGGTAGTACATCAACGGGATGATGACCACCGTGCCGACGCCAAGGGAGTTGTTGCCCTCCATCGCGCTGTCCGGGGGGCCGTTGACCATGTAATTGCCGCCAGTCGCCAGCGTGAAGACCCCTCCCTTGACGCCGTAGAACCCGAGAGCAACGACCAGGCACCACAGCAGAGCCTCGACTTGCTCTCGCTTGTGCATCAGCAGCAGCAGAACCAACGTCATCAGGAAGACCTTGGCAACGCGGTCGAGATACTCAAGCGCTGGTTCGGGATTGAACGCAAACAACGTCGTAAACGCCGCCCAGGCCAGGAAGACGCAGAGCGTGAGGGCTGCGGCCCCGCCTTTCGGCTGCCGATGCTCCTTGGTCAGCACCAGGCCGACCAGCGTCAGCAAGGCAATGACGAGCGAGAACGGAAAGTTGTACGCCGGGCCCCAGGTGAGTCGGTGTGGGTACATCACCCCGAACACCACCCACGCCAGCCCTCCGACAAACGGGCGTCGCGGGATGACCCAGACGAGGACCAGCAGAACCGCAAAGAGAAGCAAATCTCTTACCGACACTCCTCGCGCTCCTTCTACGCCGCTGGGCTATACGCCCGCTCGACGGCTCCTGCGCTGAGACGCAGGTGTTCTCTACCATGCCCCCCACAGCTCGGCGCGCTGTCTCGGCCATTCAAACATGTTTCCGGGCGCGGATCGATCATGGACCGCCTTGTCACGCGACTTCCACACGCCGGGTTCGTACTAGGCACCTTGCTCGGAGGCTTGGAGTCCCGCCCGGTAGCGCTCGATGACGATGCCCAGCGCCCAGGCGAAGACGTAACGTCGAAGGCGGCTGGGCGGCTCCGATGAACCGGCGAAGCGCCATGCGACCGGAAGCTTCTTGAGGGTATCGTTCCGAACATCTCGAATGCGCTGCGAGACGCGCTCGTAGCGCTCGTTCAGGATGGGCGGCAGTCTGCCGCGCCGGATCCATTGCATGCGGTGGCGGGCGAGCCAGTGTTTGTAGGCTGCGAGCGAATCAGGGGTCAGGAACTCCGTGAACCCTACGGCACTGGCCCGCTTCGCGGTGCCGAACATCTCGCGAGGAACGCCGGCGCTTTCGACGATTCTTCTCGGTATGGGCCGGCTATAGTCCCCTCCAACGTCCCAAGGTCGCATTTCTTCGGAGTTGCTGATCCTGTCGAGGTCGCGTATCTGGCGAACACCCCAGAACGGGATCGGGCAATGGATGAAGCTCGACCAGAGCCGGAATTCTGTCAGAGAAAGGCCGGACTGGTCGCCCCGCACGATCTCGTCGCTCAGGTCCTTCGTGTCCCTGGCCCACATCTTGTCCCCGTGGTAGCCGGTGAGCAGCACCGTCCCCTCGAGTTCGGATGCGACTGCCGCCAGGAACACCGACTCGGCTTCGCCCGCCGCGGCGAGAAACGGAGCCTCCGTCGCTTCGGTGCCGACCTCGCGCCATGACTCTCTGGAAACAACCTGCACGGCCATCCCGAGCGCCTGTGCAACGGCCGCGCCCTTCTCCTCGCTGCCGAATCGGTCTCGGTCGATGGTTATCGCTCGCGAGCAGCCCGCCGTCTGCGCAAGCGCTGCGACCGCGGGGGAGTCATAGCCGCTGGAAATCGTGGTCAAGAAGCGATACCGATGCCGCCTTCCGGCCGATGACAGGTTGCGTGACAAGGCCGCCAGGTTGTTCGTGAGGAACGAGACGTAGCTCGAAAAGGTTCCGAAGTCCCGCTGACACGTCGCGTGGGAGCGGGATGCAAGAGTCCGACCATTCCATTCGACTTGCCCGAAGATCCGAATCCCGATGTCTCCGAGGTCGGTCGATATCGTCTGCTTGTAACGGCGAAGCCCTCTCGTGATCGAGTTGAAGTCTTCGTAGTAGCCCCCGTAGCTTTCGTCTATTCGCGCGCCGCTTGCGGCCATCAGGCAAGCGAGCGAGTTCGACACGAAGACCACTCCGGGAAGGTCGAGCCAGAGGATTCGGTCGACCGTATTTCCCGACGAAACGAAGATCACTCGATCGCCGCGAATCCGAGCGCCGGACCCGGCGATGAGATCGGTCTTGTCGAAGTCCCCGTTGTCGAACTCACCCGGCCATACGGCTTCGCAAAACCATTCGGGCCTGACTTCGACGCGATCTCCGTGCTGAACGTGGCACGCATCGGAGCCCTTCGAGCATCGTGCCAACCAGGCAAGAGTCGGCCAACCGCTTACGCGCTGGAACGTGAATTGCATGCGCCGCCTTGAACTACGAGTGGATGCGCAACGCTCGCGTCGCCCGAAGCACCTGGATCCCCGAGCGCTCGATCATCGGCACTCCAGGTCCAGACGGACTTCGTCCCGGTAAACAGAATATCCGGGCCGATCCCGTCCGATGCCGCGGGTGGTACCGGAACGCTTTCATTGTTCCACGCGACTCCCGCATTCCAGAACCGTACGAGCAGCGCGTGGATGGATCATGCAGTCATAAGTCACGGACAAGTTACGATCTCGTGTGCTCGGGTATCGCTAGACCAAGGAAACCAATGCCCTCCATCTTGCAGCGGCCGCAGTCATGGTGGCGAAACTACATGCCATACCGGTTGCAGTTCCTGGTCCGGAGCATTCTCGACTTCACGGACGTCAAATCGTCGGTCCGGTTTCTGTTCGATTTCTCGCTCCCGGTGAGCTTCTGGAGAAGGCTGCGGTACATCGGCTCGATCTACCGGACAAGCTATCGCGTTGATTGCGCACATACGCAGAGCGAGATCCTTGAGTGCGTCGCGGCGCTTCTGTCCTTCCGCGGGTCACCGCAAGCAGTCTTCGTCGAGGCCGGTTGCTACAAGGGAGGGAGCGCTGCAAAGTTCAGTGCGGCAGCCAGACTCGTGCGCAGGGATTTTGTGGCCTTCGATTCGTTTGAGGGCCTGCCGGCCAATGATGAACGGCACGGCACGACCATCCACGGCGACAAACCGCGGTTTGACGCCGGGAGGTATCGCGGCTCGCTCGAAGAAGTCGAGGCGAATATCCGCAATCATGGCTCGATCGAATCGAGCGAGCTCATCAAGGGCTGGTTCGACCAGACGATGCCGGCGTTTTCCCGCCCTGTCGCGGTCGCGTACCTGGACGTGGACTTGGTCTCGTCGACGAGAACCTGCTTGCGATACCTGTATCCCCTCCTAGAACCTGGCGGCAGCATTTTTTCGCAAGACGCCCACCTTCCATTGATCATCGACTTGCTGAAAAGCGATGCGTTCTGGCGGGAGGAGGTTGGTTGCGAAGTCCCTGCGATCGAGGGGCTAGGCAGGCGCAAGTTGGTGCGCATCACCAAGCGGCAAGACTCAGGACGCTGACGGTGGATCAAGAGCGTGCGTGGTGGGATCAAGCCAAAGACGCATGTCCATCTCGCGAAACATCGTCATGGCCGCGGCACGGCTCGCCCGAGCACGCTCGTTTTCGCCCTCGAGCGCGTACAGGCGCCCCTTACCGAGATGGCAGTGCGCCTGCAGTGGTCGCAAGCAGAGCTCCTCGGACAGGCCGAGCGCTTCATCGTAGTGGCGACCTGCCGCAGCGAGATCGGGAACCGCCGCGCGCAATTCGAGATCTCCCAGCAGGCGCTTGGCAAGCGCCTCGCTCCCTCGCTCATGTCGTTCGATGGCCATTCTCAAAGCGCGTTCGGCAATCTCCCGAGCCTCGACGTCTCGCCCGACGAGCATCGCGCCTTCGGAGAGCCATGGCAGCCATGTAGCCGTTGCGCCCCATCCACCGGCAACATCGGCGATCGTCCGGTCGATCAGCCTGTGTGCTTCCAAGTGCTTGCCGGCCGCAGCGTAGGAGAAGCAGAGCACCGAAGCGCACGGGACAACCTGCCGACGGATCTCGGCCGTTCGACACAGCTCGATCGCGCGTTCCAGCACGGGGATCGCCGCCTCGGGACACCCTCGTCTCGCATGAAAGTAGCCGACGCTTAGCCAGGCAAAGACGGTCGTGTACGCGTGGTCCAATTGACCGGCGCGCTCGAGCGTCAATGCAGCGTGTTGCTCCGCTTCGCGGAACTCGCCGAGCTCCGAAAGCCTGGATGTGAGCGCAGCATGCGCTACGGCGGCCGGAAAGGTCACCATGCCGAACGGCATGTACCGAAGATCGGGCGGCAGGATCGCGAGGCAACGCTTCAACGCCGCCGTGGCCGGACCAAGCTGCCCCAGGTGCCACAGCGTCTGGCTCAGCATGTAGTTCGCGACGATGACGATTGCGGAATCGCCTAGCGGGCCCGCGATTTCCAACGCTGTTCGCGCCGACTGCGCAGCGAGCTCGTGGTCGCCGGTCATGTCGAGACTTTGGGTCATCAGAGCGCCAACGAGCGCCTGCCGACGCTTGTCGCCCAGCTTGTCTGCCAAAGCCTTCGCCTCCGACAGGAATCCGCGAACCTCCCCCATCTCGTCGAGCGCGTTGAGCGCTCCTCGCAACTCCAGCCGTATGTCGACGGCCTGCTCGAGGAACTCATTGCTCTCCGGCAGGTGGCGAAGTGCTTCGACCGCCTGTTTGAGATAGGCAGCGCCATATCGGTTTGCCGAGCGCGCCATCGCCCGCTCGCCGGCCTGGCGGCAGAAACGCACTGCCTCAGCCCAGGTTTCTCCTCGTATCGCGTGCTGAGCCAATCGCTCGACGTATTCATCGGTTCGCGAGCCATAAACACGCTGAATGGCGGTCACCACCCTGGCGTGAAGGGCCCGACACTGCTCGCGCGTCAGGGCTCCGTAGGCAGCCTCTTGCGTCAATGCATGCCGGAAGGTGAATTCGACGTCCGGGAACAGGCGGCTCTCGAATAGGAAATCAGTGGCCTGCAACTGGGAGAGGACGTCCCGGAGCGCGTTCTCCGGCTGCTCGGCGACGGCCTGGAGCAAGGAGAGCGGGACATCGCGTCCGATGACGGCTCCCATCTGGAGCACGTGCTTCTGCTCCGGAGTCAGCCTGTCGATCCGCGCCGCGAGAATCGCTTGCACGGTGGGTGGAATCCGAAGCGCGTCGGGCTGCTTGACCAGACGGTACGAGCCACGCTCGCCCGTCAGTGCGCCGGTCTCTATCAGGGTTCGAACGCACTCCTCGAGGAAAAATGGGTTTCCCTCCGTGCGCTCCAGCAGCAAGGGTCTGAGGAGCGCTTGCGTCGGATGGACGCCGAGGATGGCGTCGAGGATCTCATCGGCCTTCTTCTCGCGAAATGGGTCCATCGCCAGTTCGCGATGCCACGCCTTGCGATGCCATGCCGGGCGAGAGTAGCTCGGCCGATAGTTGACCAGCAGGAGCACTCGCGCGCTTGGCAGCGCGTCGACAAGGCCATCCAGCAAGGCCTGCGTTTCGTCGTCGATCCAGTGCAGATCCTCGAAGACGAGCACCAGGGGCTGGACGCGGCTCTCCCGCAAGAGCAGTTGCTGCACGCCATCCAGCAGCCGCCGCCGTCGCTGCGCAGGTTCGAGTCGATCCCAATCCTGATCGTTCGTCGGTGCGTCGACGAGCCACAACAGCGCGGGCAATGCTGGCTCGAGGCCAGGATCCAGCGAAAGAAGCTTTCGGGCCACCGTCTGCCCGATCACGCGAGGATCGTCGTTAGGCTCCAGGTGAAAGTAGCTCTTCAGAAGATCGATGACCGGGAGCCACGGCGTCGCTTTGCCGAACGACACCGACGTAGCCTCGAGCACGAGGGTTCCCTCGGTCCTGCTCGAATGCGTGAACTCTCTGTAAAGCCGGGACTTGCCGACTCCCGGCTCGCCCACGAACGCCAGCACCCCGCCCTTGCCGACACGTGCCTCGTCGAGGGCGCTGCCCAGGACATCGAGCTCCTCGTCTCGACCCACGAAACTGGTGAGGCCGCTGGCCGCCGATGCCTGAAGGCGCGAACGTACTGGATTGGCAAAGAGCAGCTCGAACACCGACACCGGCGTGTCCAGTCCCTTCACAAGCTGCCGCCCCAAAGGTCGGAACTGAAAGTAGCCTTCCACCAGATTCCGCGTTCCCGGGGCGACCAGGATTGACCCGGGCGTGGCCGCTTGCTCCATGCGCGCTGCGAGATGCGTGGTTTCGCCGACGGCCGTGTAGTCCATGCGCAGGTCACTGCCGATCGAACGCACCAGAACCTCGCCCGAGTTGAGCCCGACGCGGATTCGGGGCTTGTCGCCGGTCGGAATGCTCTCGCCGTAGCGCTTCACCGTCTCCTGCATCCGCAGAGCCGCGTAGCAGGCACGCACCGCATGGTCTTCCAAGGCGAGAGGCGCGCCGAAGAGAGCCATGATTCCGTCGCCTGCGACCTGGTTCACCGTTCCGTCGTAACGGTGAACCGCATCCAGCATCTGGAGAAAGATCGGGTTGAGGAGCGCGTGAGCCTCCTCCGGATCCCTCCCGGCGAGAATCTCCATGGACCCCTTCATGTCCGCAAACAGGACGGTGATCAGCTTGCGCTCACCCTCGAGTACTGCGCGGCTCGTGAGAATGCGCTGGGCGAGATGCGGCGGGGTGTAGCTGTCGAGAGGAAAGGGGCGGGGTGCGGAGCCGCCTAGCGCACGTCCGCACTCGTGGCAGAACTTGCTGCCCAGGGGGTTGCGTGTACCGCAGGCAGGGCAGGTCACGAGCAGCGGTGCGCCGCAGCCGCCGCAGAACAGAGCTCCCGCGGGGCTCTCCTGCTGGCATCTATCGCAGCGCGCCATGATCCCTAGCCACCGACGCGATTATGAGGCGGGTTTGATTGGCGCCTGAGCTTCGCCAGGCGCCCATGCCGGCGAGTCCGATCGCGGCCGACATCCGCACGGGAAGGCGTCACGCTCGATCGCGGCTTGCTCCGCAACCCGAGGTGAAGCGAGTTGGCCACAATGCGGCGTTCGCCGTGACCGGCGTGATGACGTAGGCCCTCTCGAATTCCTCGATGACATTACGCAAGCAAGTCTTCTCCGCTATTCGCTGGACTGCGGGTGCGCGGGCCGTCAGCCAAGTCATCACCTGGGCGATCACCCTGGTCGTCATTCGCCTCCTGACGCCAGGCGACTATGGGTTGCTCGCGATGGCAAGCATCTTTCTTGGGTTCATGGTCACCCTCGCCGACGCCGGGATGGGTCCATTTCTGATTCAACGATCCGAACTGACAGGCCGAATCATCAAGCAGATGTTCGGCGTCGTATTGCTCGTCTACCTGGCACTGGCTGTTCTTCTCGCGCTCATCGCGCCGCTCATTGCTCGGTTCTTTGAGGAACCGCGACTGGTGCCTATTGCACGCGTCCTGTCATTGCACCTTGTTCTCGGCTCGTTGGCGGTTGTCCCCGATGCCGTCCTGCAGCGAACTCTCCAATTTCGAAACCGCTCGCTTCTGGAGCTGGGCGCAGCGGTTTTCGGGAGTCTGACAACGCTGGGGCTTGCAGTCACCGGTTCGGGGGTGTGGGCACTGGTGATCGGAACGTTGGCGACCCAAGCTGTCAGGACGTTGGGTGTCAATGTCTTCGCACGTACCCTCGCTTGGCCAGAGCTGTCATGGCTCAATGCGCGCGCTCTTCTGAAAGTCGGCAGTCAAACCTCAGCCAGCGGATTCCTTTCATTCCTCCTCCTTCAGTCGGATTCCTTCATAGCGGGCAGATGGCTTGGCAAGGACCTGCTCGGGGCCTACTCTGTCGCAATGCACCTGGCATCGCTACCGAATCAACGCATCTCCGCTCTCATCGGTCAAATCGCATTTCCCGCGTTTTCCAGGATGCAACATGACACGAGGATGGTCGCCTCCTACGTCCTCATGGGAGTGAGAATTCTCTCCATGTTCTCGTTTCCGATCTTTTGGGGTCTTTCGTGCGTGGCCGCCGAATTTGTTCATTCGATCCTCGGTCCAAAGTGGCTCGCCAGCATCATCCCACTTCAAGCAATCTGTCTCGTGATGCCTCTGAGGACGATCAATACTTTCGTTCCTAACGCCATCCAGGGGCTTGGAAGGTTCGACGTCGCTTTGAAAAATGTTCTGCTCTCGCTCGTGATCCTCGTGGTGGCCTTCATGGTCGGGATTCAATGGGGGCTCACGGGCCTTTGTCTGGCTTGGCTCGTAGGTCTGCCAATCGCTTCCCTGGTTACGATGCGCACCAGCATGAAGACTCTGGGAACGCCGCTGAGCCTTCTCTTTCTCGCAATGCTGCGGCCGGCAATCGCTGCCTTTCTCATGTCCTGCATGATCTGGTTGTGCCGGTCGACAGTTCTCTCCTCCATTCCTGATCTCCCGAAGCTTGCGCTCAGCATCATCGTCGGCTTCGTTGCCTACGTCGGACTGATCATGATGATCAATAGGCACGGGTTCAACGAGGTGATTGGGTTGATGCAGGAGTTGGCTGGTAGACGTCGGCGATAGCCTGTCGGGCCACCTATGCAGATCGTTTACACCGCGAACGACCGGCTCCCTCCACTCGCTTGGGTCGCCACCATCGCGCCCGGCTCCAATGCACTCGCCGTACGCCACGGGAGTCTCGTGGAGACGTCGGAACGCGGCTTCTTCGAGGGTGCGTGGGCGGGCGACCTTGGCGTTTGGCGGCCGGATCTCGACGAGGCCGTGTTCGGCAGCGGCGCGACCATCGTTGCGGACGAGGCCTGCTTCGTCTCGAGCCTTGCCACGACCGACTACCTCTTCTACGCCGTGTCGGAGCGGGAGGGCTTTCGCATCGCGAACTCTCTCCCGCTTCTCCTCGCAGCCATGGGGGATCGGCTGGAGCCGTTGTTCCGTGGATATGCGGAGATCAACGACACCATCATGTTAGGGGTCGCGCGGCAGGAGCGCGTCATCCCGACGCGTGCCGGAAGCGTTCGACGGCTGATGACCAACAACCTGCTGGTCGGGCGCGATGGCCACCCGAGAGAGGTGGCGAAGCCGATGCCGCCGCACTTCCCGGGCTACGCGGCGTACGCAGAATACCTTCGCACGAGCTACGAGCGGCTCGCGGCCAACGCCCGCGATCCGAGGCGTCGGCGCTCCATGCGCATCTATAGCACCCAATCGCGCGGGTATGACAGCACTGCAATCAACGCGCTAGCCGCCCAAACGGGCGTGGATGGCGTCTTCACGGTCACGCACGGAAAGGTCGGCGACTTCGCCGACAACAAGAAGCAGCGGCAGGTCACCGACGACGGCACGCAGATCGCCGCTATTCTCGGCATCGGCCCCGTGATTCCCCTGGAGCGCCGCGCGTTCGAGCGCGGGTTCCCGGACGAGGTGCTTTATCACGCCGGGATTCACGAGTGCGCCGACGCCAACCTGAAGCAGGCAACCGAGCACATGGTGGCGCCCGCCCTGCTCTTGACCGGCACGCTGGGGGAACTTTGGTACACGCGCGCGTGCTGGCCTTGGACACAGGATCTCCATGTGAACGACGCGCTGCCGAGAGTCGATCTCGGGACACATGGGCTCGGCGAGGTTCGTCTGCGCGCGGGCTTCGTTCAGGTCGCGGTGCCCTACATCGGCAATCGGCAGCGCGCTGACGTGGTCGCCATCACCGAGTCGGCCGAGATGGCGCCATGGCGGCTGTCGAACCGCTACGACCGGCCGATCCCGCGGCGTCTCGCGGAGGAGGCGGGGGTACCGCGCGAGTTGTTCGGCCAAGTGAAGGTCGGGTCCACGGTGGAGTTTGCCCCGCCGCAGATCCCGCAAGACCCAATGCTGCGCGCGGAATACTTCGAATTCCTCGTGCGCGCTGGCCTTCGCAAGGTCTGGCAGATCCACCTGTTTCCGGTCATCCGGAAATGGAACGCCATGATCTGGTTGGCGACTCACCGGCGTTATCGACTCATCTACTACTACTATCGAGCCAAGGTGCGTGTACGGAAGGAGGAGCGGCGGACGCTCTTCTGGAACGATCTGCGCGGCAGTCTGCACTGCTTTGCCGTGAACCGGTGCGCCGACAGGTACGAGGAAACTCTTGCTGGCATGCCGGCAGACATGCCCGCGAACCTCTCACAAGAGGGCCGCAGCGCTTTGCTGGACCAGGAAAGCCGGATCTTCGCGCATCCGCCGCATCACCAGTTCTGTCATCGGCGCGGACTCCACGAGCAATGACTCGCTTGCGCCAACCCGACCCTTGCGCAGAATCCCCGCCTGCTGCAGGAGAGGAGTGATCGCGCCGTAGCGCCGGTCGGGGCCGCGAGCATGTCGCCGGAATCGCATCGTTTTCGTGCTGCCGCTGCCATCGGTGACGGAAAATGCCTCGTCTTCGTCGCGCAGCAGATAGGGCCAATCGGCGTACGCCTCGAACGTGTGAAACATCGTGTTGTGGTCCAGCGTCGTCCCCAGAAACAGGATCTGGGCGCGCTCCTCGATCATCCTGGCATAGGGTGTGCCTTCGCCGCAGGGCGTCTTCGCCGTGTCGTGCCCGGCGATGAGATTCCTTGCCTTGGGCCCAATGGCAACCACGGAATGCGTCGGATGCAAGCTGCGGATAGCGCCGGGAATGGTGCGGAATCTTTCGGAGATCGCGCCCACGCAACTTGGGGTCTTGCCGATGTCGAACGCAAAGTCGCCGCGGCCGGGGCGGTCCCAGGTGTGACTTGGCATGACCAGCGTGCCTTTCGGGCCGAGTGCCGCCAGCAGCGCACGGATCACCGTCGCGGCGCCCCCGGGCACGACCCCCACTGAGGACAAGGAGCTGTGGACCAGCAGCACACCGCCGGGTTGCACCCCGAGCGCCTCGAGGTCGCGCCTGAGAGTTCGTTCCGTGCACCAACCCTTCGTGACGAGACGCAACCCGAGCTTCACCATGCGCTTCAGAGACCTGACGGGGCTTTGAGGGCTCGATCCAGGTGCGGAGAGGGTTTCGGTCATGCGGTTCTCGTCATCAAGCGGACTGACTGCGCAGGTCCGCGGTCTGCGCATTCTCGGGCGCTGGGGCGCCCGCCTCGGCGGGTAGCAGCTTCTCGACGGCACGCGCGATTCCGTCCACGTGCACGCTGGTGAGGCGACTGTTCCAGGACAGGATGATCTGTCGGCGAAAGAACTCGTCGAGACCCGGCAGTTCCTCGCGTTTCGGCGGGCTGTAGTCCACCGCGCTCAAGGGATATCCGCTGCTCCCGAACGTTCGGCGCTTCTGGATGACTTCTTCCTCGAACAAGGGGCGCTCCAGATATCGGCGCATGGCAGGCACGCCTTCGACACGCAGGCCGTCGCAAAAGTCATCGGCGTCGACCCCGAGGAGCGCCTCGTCGATGACGAAGTTGTACAGCCACCAGGAAGAACGGCTGTCGACCGATGCCTGCGGCAGGATGACGCCCGGGAGCCCACGGAGACGATCGGTCAGCGCGTTCGCGGCCGTGCGACGCGCATCGATGATGGCCGCGCACTTCGCGAGCTGCGCCCGCGCCACCGTGCCCTGCAGCTCGGTCATGCGGTAGTTCACACCGAGGAATGTGTGCTGTCGGCCCGCTTTGCGGCTCCTGCCTTTGTCGATGAACAGTCGAGCACGCTCGACAAGATCCTCGCGATTGACGAGCGTGACGCCGCCATCCCCGCAGGTGATCTGCTTCGAGCCCTGCAGGCTGAAGCATCCCAAGTCACCGAAGGTGCCGATCTTCTTGCCGCGGTATTCGGCGAGGTGGGCCTGGGCGCAATCCTCGATGAGCGCGATCCCCTTGCTTCGCAGGAGGTCCTGAATCGGCCCGAGTTCCGCCGGGCGGCCGAATAGATGCACGACGATCGCGGCGCGGGTGCGGCTCGTGATCTTCTTCGCGATGGATTCGGCCGTCAGGTTGCCCGTGACGGGATCGACGTCGGCAAAGACCGGTATGCAGTTTTGCATCAGGATCGGGATCACCGTTCCCATGTCCGACATGGCTGTCGTGATGATCTCGTCGCAAGGCTCCGGGTTGATTGCGGCGACCGCAACATGAAGTGCGGCGGTTCCCGACGTGGACGCCACTGCCGTTGGGGCGCCATACATCGCCGCCCATTCGCGTTCGAGCGCAGGCACTTCCGTGCCGCCCGTCGAGCTCAGCTGCCGCGATAGCAGCACCCGCGCAAGCCCGACGGCCTCCCCAATGCCGTAATGGGGGTGCTCCGAGGGCCAGCCTGTGAGCGAGCGCGGCCCCCCGTCCATCGCAAGTTGCGGATTGCGCGGTATCGCGCGGGGCGTCGCGGCGCGTGCGTCACCCGCGGTACGCGCCTGCCCGAACAGCTCTCCGATGACATCGCCCTTGTTCGCAAGCGGCAACTCGACCGGTGCCCGGCACCGACCCGACTCGTACATGGCGAGCGCCAGCTCGGCCGTGCGCGCGCTGCTGGCGGCATCCGCCGCATACGCTGCACGCCGCCCGCGGGCCCAATGAACGAATTCGGTGAACTGATGGCGGCGGCACTCGTACCAGGCAGTGTCAGCCTCGAGCACCTTCTTGCCACCCAACCAGACCCCGTCGAGGTTGACTTTCAGTGTCGCCAGTTCCCCCTGGATCTCGATGTCGAAAAAGGTCGGGGAACGCTCGCCGAGCGCGACCTCGGCGACGATTCCGTCATCGAACAGGATCTCGCCGTGCGCGGCATTCTCCACGGGCGTGCCGCGGTTCATCGTCTCGCCGGCGCGTTCGAAGTTGGCAGTGACGCGTCGCGCTGATCGATCGCCGAGCACGTAGCGCAGCGTGTCGAGCAGGTGCGGGCCATTGTTCGCAACCGAGTCCTTGATGTTGCCACGAGCCCTCACCACCTTCCCGAGCCCGCCGCGCGCGACGAGGCCGGCGGCATGCACGAAGTACGGATGGAAGCGGTATTGATGGCCGATCGCGAGGGCCACTCCGGCCTCGCTGCAGACGCGCACCATTTCATCCACTTCCGACATCTGCAGGGCCATCGGCTTCTCGCAGAGGATGCCCTTCACGCCGAGCGTCGCGACCGCCCTCACGATCTCGAGATGGCTCTGTGGCCAGGTGCAGATGCTGACCACGTCGGGACGGGTGGCTTCCAGCATGGCACGGTAGTCGCGAAACGCGCGCACGCTCGGGTAGTGCTTGAGGACTCCAGCCATCGCGCCAGCCCGGACGTCGCTCACTCCCACCACGTATGCCGCGCCGGACTCCTGGTAGCCCGACAGGTGGTCAGGGGCGATCTGCCCCGCACCGATCACCACAGCCTTCGCCGCGCCTCGGAGCGGCGCGCTGCGCGTGAGGGTTTCACGGCGCACCTTGCGCTGGACTCTGGTAAGCAAGCTCATTTCATGTGCTCCAAGGGATCGGTAATACGAAGTAAGCCTGGCCGGTGCAGCCCTTTCTCGGCACCGCCATTCAAGAGTCGAGAGTCTCCAGGTGGCTGGCCTTCGTTCCAGCCCGAGTGCCGACGGCCCTCGCCGGGACCCCCGCGAGAATAGATCCTGGCTCGCAGGAGCGGGTCACGACGGCCCCAGCGGCGACGATCGAGCCCTCACCGATCTGGACACCCGGCAACACCGTCACATGGGCCGCGAGCCAGCAATCCCGGCCAATCGTGACAGGCTGCGGCGCGTAGCCTTGCAATCGTACCGGCGTGTCGAGCTCTTCGAACCGATGGTTCACCGACCAGATGGCGCAGCCCGGCCCGATCAAGGTGTCGTCCCCGATCTCGATGCCTCCCGCGGCATTGAGCTGCGAATGCGAGCTGATGCCGACGTCGCGACCGAGGACCAGCCTTTCGGGAAAGTAGATGATGACGTCGCGGAGGACGCGGCATCCGGGCTGCGCATGGAAGCCGTAGAAGAGATTTCTCATCGTGCAGCCGATCGCGCCCGGTATCGCGGCAAGCAACGCTCGCAGCCAGTCGAGCAACTCGGACCGCACCGCTCCAGCGATTCGACTCAGCATGGCATCACGCTCGCCTGGGCAAAGGGCACGGTCGTGGCCAGTTCATCCGACGCCTGCGCCATCCCAGCGGCTTCCGCCGGCCGCGTAGCGGCAATAGGTGATCGCCGTCTTCAACACGTAACCGTAGTCGCGGACGCGGAGCCGCGTGAGCCATTGGGCCGTTCGGAGCGCTCTGCGATCGAGGATTGTCTGCGGAAACGTGGGTGACTTCATGAATCGATCGAGCTCCCGCAAAGTGGTGCGTCTCAATTCATTCAGCATGCGTTTGGAGAAGTGGTTCTTCCATTGATAGCGCAGCCCCTCGGGAGCCGGATGTGGACAAGGAACGTGCCCCGGATACGCCTGCCACGCGCGCGAGGTAATGACAGGCGGAAAGTATTCCAGCCAGCGCATGTAGAACGAATGTCGGAGAAATCCATCGAGGGGGCACGCCAGGATCAAGGCGAGAAAGTCGCTGTCGAAGAAAGGCAGCTGCAGCTCGATCCGGTCCTGATCGATATGCTCGTACAAATTCACCATGTGCCTCCGCTGATCGTTCAGCATGAGAAACAGGTGAAGGGCGCGTCCCGGGTCGCGGCATTCGAGCCGACCCACCTCTTCCTCAATGCCGAGCCTGGGCACCCCGACCACGCCACTAGCGACATCGCGACGGAGCATCTTCGCATGTACGCCCTGCCGGTTGAAGCTCATGAAGGCGTCGATCGCAGCGCCCATGTCGCCGCGTTGTGCACGCTGGGCTATCTCATCGTTCAGGTACACATGCCCGACTCCGACACTGCCACCATCGCCTGACCAGACGACACGGCGCAAGCCGCCAGTTCGCCCCTCCGAGTCGAACCAGCGCCCTACCGGGCCCTGGTTCCAAAGGCGCCCTCGGAAGGCGTACATGCTCCGCAGATCCGGGGCGAGATGGTGATGCTTCGTACCCAGAGCGCCGGCAATGTCGTCGGCGAACACGCGGTCCTGCGTCTCCTCCGGCGCGTGGTTGAGCGTGTGCAGGGCGACGCCTCGCTCGAGCAGCGCGCCGGCAATGGTGCGCGAGTCGAGCCCGCCGCTCAGGAAGGCGACGGCAGTGGTCTGGCCGCCCAAGCGCCGGTCGATGCCGGCGAGGAACGCACGATGCGCCTTCCTCGCGACCTCGCCGATGTCCTCCTCCACCGGCGGCAGCTTGTCCCACCGCCAGTAGTAGCTCTTCGCGATTCCGTCGGGCGAGACTTGCACCGTCTCGCCAGCGCCGATCGTGGAGATCCCGGTGTAAGGCGTCCGTTCGCCGAGAGGAAAGCCGAAGACCGCCGCTTCTGTGACGCCGCGAAGGTCAAGCTCAAGGGGCACCGCGCGGATCTGCTCGAGAATCCGCAAAGCGGTCGCGAAGATGACGGCCTCGGGTGTCGCCCAGTAGTAGATCGGCCGCAGGCCAAGTTTGTCCGCGATCAGCGTGAGCCGGGACGTCTCGCGCACATAGTTCACTGCGCAAAAGGTACCCGTGCATTCCTGCAGACCCGACCAGTCCGCCTCTATCCACTGGCCATGCAGGCGCACAAGGTCGGCTTCGCGGTTGTTGTAAGCCCCTGGGCTTCGCTCGCGGATCAGCGGCTCGCCAGCGAGCAGCGAGACGTTGCCTTCCGCATCCTGATGCGCACCCGGCGCCTCGAACGCACCGACGTCGACCTTCGCGAGGTAGAACGTCGGTCCCTTGAATTCGATGACCGCGTCAGGCCCGCGCGAGACATGCCGGCGAATGTCGCTCGAGACCCGAGGCAGCAGGTCCGGATTCCGGGTCCGGATCACCGCCCCCGCAAAGACGCTCATGTCTGGCGACCCGCGGTCGGCATGGCCGGGCCCGTCACAGGTTCGTGGCGTCCGCCAGAAGCGCCGCGAGTTGCCGCGCACGCTCCGCCCGCGATGCGGCATGCACCGTACTGGCCGCTGGCGTCGATGCCCGGCCCTCGCGCACCAGCGCCAGGAACGCAGGAAGGGCGGCGGCAATCTCATCGGGCGACGCCAGGTCGGCAAACGCGTCGACGCCCGTACGTCGCAACAGATCCGCCGTATCGCCCCGGCGATCCGACAGGCACAGGATCGGCTTTCGGGCACGAAGGTATTCATAGACCTTGGCCGGGATCTGCGCGTTGCAGTTCGAAGCTTGCATCACGAGCAACGCATCGGCCTGCCGCATTTCGTGGAGGGCGTCGGCGTAGGGGATCGGCGGCAGGACTTCAACAAGGTCCTCGACGTTGTTCGCCTGCGCCAATGAACGCAGCAACTGCTCGTGCACCGGTGCACGGAATCGAATGCTGGCGTTCGCGGCCGAGATGATCGCCGCCTTCTTCAATCTGGCCAACGCCTGAATCAGGGGGGCCGGATCCCTTTCGCTCGGATACACGATGCCGCTGTGAAGCAGCGTGACCGCATCGGGTTTCAATGGAGATACGTCGGGCCGCGCGCGCTCGACTGCGGCAAAACTCTCTTCGTCATACCCGTTCTCGATCACGTGCACCGCTTGGCCGCGCGCCGGATGACGGGAGATGCAGTCCTGCGCCGCGCCAGGGGTCGTGAAGACGAGCGCGGTCGCTTCCAGGGCGGCGGCGTGCTCGAGCCGTGCGTATGAAGCGCGCGTCTTGGCGTCTTCAGGATAGTCGGGCTGCACCATCGGATCTCGAAAGTCCGCGAGCCAGGGCAATCGAGTGCGCCGGTGAAGAGCGTGCCCGATGGCATGCGCGGTGGCGATCGGAAACGTGCTCCAGATGGCTTGCGGCGACAGTTCCCGAATCATCTTCAGGCCCGATCGGACACCGTCGAGTTGCCAGGTCATCCAGCGATCGGGTCTTGCGAGCCAACCCGGGTAGCGACCCGCCAGGGCCAGGTGACGCGCCGTGTCCAGTCCGAATGCACGCCGTACCACCGTTCCAGCCGGAACTTCGCCAACAAGATCGCTCCCGACCCGCTCGTACGCGTTGGGCGTGATCGTGAGCACCATGGGCTGCCAACCGTAGTGCGGCAGGTGCTGCACGAAACGAAGCGTGCGCTGGATGCCGCTGCTGCCCGCCAACGGCGGGAAGTGATAGGCAATCATCAGCACGTGCTTCACGCGGGTCGTGCGTCGCTAGCGGGCACCGTCTCCCGTCCAAAGTACCGTTGATCGGAGAGGCCGGCAGTGCCTGCGCGACCGCAGGCTGCAACAACAAAGCAATGCGAGATCGAGGAATCCAGGTTCAAGGCTTGGACTTTTCGGAGGTGGGTTCTTCCACCGGCGAAGGCTCATCCCACTTGCCTACAGCCTTGAGTCGGTCTCGTAGTTCGGTTCTTTCAAATCCAAGCAATCTGGCCTTGTGCGCCTGCGCCAAGGCAAGACGGTATTCCTTCATATCCATGTAGATCATGCCGACGTTGTAGTGCGCGAACCCGTCGTCTTTCGCCAACTCGGTCGCGTACGCCAGTTGCTTGAGCGCTTCGGACGTCCGGGACACCTTGTTGAGGTAAGTGGCATAGATCATTCTCACCACCACATCGTCCGGCCGAAAGCGGATCGCGCGATCGAAGTAGCAGTCGTAGGAATACCGCAATCCCTGCGCAAGCACCCATTTGTTCTTCTCACCATACCGGACCAAGGCAAGCAGGACCCTCGGGTGGTTTGGAACATAGGTAAGCATGTAATTGAGCTCGGCGCCGATGGGTCCGCTGACGCCGCCGACCAGGGCTTCAACCTGCGGCTGGAAGTGGTGGCCCTCGATGTACGTCACGCGGGTTCGCTCTGTGCGATAGTCATACGGCCCTTCCGAGAGCGGTCCAATGGACCCGCAACTGCTGGCCTTTGCGTCCTGAGCCACAGCCTGGGTCGGCAAGAACGCCAACGCGTATGCGGCGGCTGCAGCGGCGAACGCCGTCCGAATACGTCTTGCGAGAGTCATGTCAGAACCTCATCATTTCGTCCACGGTCAAGCCAGTTGACCACTGCGGTCTGCAACGCACGCAGATCGTCAATCGCCGAAAACGTATGGTCGGCGTCCGGAAAGTGCAGGCGCACGCACGTGGGCTTCGCGACCGCGAGTTGCCACCGCGCGTCCTCTTTCACGCTGTCTTCGAATTCCTTAGCCGTTAGGTCCCTGCCGCTGGTCAGCACCAACAAATCCCCATCAAACCGGGCAGCAGCTTCAGCCATGCGCTCTTGGAACGGCTCGACACGATCCGCCTGAACGTGCACCCCGCGGACCTTGCTCTTTCGCCGGGCGAGCGAAGCGACGAGATTTCGGCACAGTTCCAGGGCAGCGTTCGCCGTCACCTGTCCCCTCATCGTCTTCATCCAAAAATCCAATTGCGCCACGCGCCGGAGGTAATAGTGCTTCACGTGCACGCGCGCCAGGCCCGACTCGGTCCGCACCCACGGATTGGCGATGCACACCGCCTGCACCCGCGGGTCACGGGTCGCCTGCAAATAGAGAAGCGCTGCCGACGCGCCGTCGCACAATCCCCAAAGCACCACTCGGTTGACGGTCGGCTCGTTCTGCAGCATCGCGCCGATAGCGGCGGCCAGGTCCTCATTGACCGCCTCGAAGGTGCGAGGAGCGCCCGAACTGTCGCCCATCCCGCGATAGTCGAAGCGCAGGACCGGGTAGCCCGCCACGGCCACAGCTCGCGCGAGAAGCGTGAACTGGCGGTGGCTGCCCGCGCGGTACTGTGGCCCGCCGACAATGATGACGACGCCGGTTTCAGAGGGGCGTTTCGGGGATTCGGGCACCGACAACACGCCCACGAGCGTCTCGCCCCCGCACTGGAACGTCAAGGCGCGTTCGTTGGATCTCATGAATCCACCTGGCGCAACAAGACGTTGGACGACGGAGTGAACCCCCGCGCCGATTCTGACGGTCGGGCCCTCTGAAACGCTGCCGACGTCGCCGCTACCAACTGCGGTACCTCCTGAAGCTCGGTACTCTGCCAAAAGGCTGGTCCGTTCACGACCTCGGTCCTGACGACGCAGCCCGCCTCCTTCCATCGTGTGACGACTGGTGCGGAGCTCGGCGCAAGACCACCGCCTGGATTAGCTGAAACTTCAAACCACTCGACGGTGCAAGCCCTGGCTCCGGGGCGTAGCGAGGCACATTCCAGCCCGCGCGCAAGCGCGGGGTTCAGTACATAACCGGCGATCTCGGGCGAGTGACCATCAGCCAGCTTTTCTCGCAGGGCAGCCATCGCACCTTTGATGTTCCCGGCGAGCATATCGCCCGCCAGCTTCAGCCGTAGAAATTGTTGGAGCGCCGAGCTGCCAGCCACGGTCGGTTGCCAAAACACGAAGTCGCACGCGAAGTCCAGGTCAGAAGCGGCCTCCGCGGCCAGCAGACACCCGACACGCAAGCCCCAGATCCACATCGGGGGCACAGGCGTGCCGACCGGAGGTGCGTGCCGGCCATGCAGCCAGCGGCACGCAGCCACCACGTCGGCCACCCATCGACTCCACGTGGCATCCCCGAAATCACCCGCACTGTCACCGCAACCGAGCAGGTCCAGCTGCAGCACCGCGAACCCGTCGGCGGCCAAGGCGCGCGACTGCAGTGCAGCCATGCGACGCGACTTGTTCATCTCCTCAGCGAGGGGATGGACGTACACGACGAGACCGCGCGCCACATCGGCATGCGGCGGGTGGTACAGGGCGAATCGATCTCCCAGGTATCCGTGCTCGACGCTGAGGAACAGCGGCTCCAATTGCGGTGCCATCGTGTGCGCCGCCGGTCGATCGATCAGGCCGAGAGCCTGATCACGAGGTGAGCCGGGGACCCCAGTGCGGCCAGAGCTGCGCCATTGATCTGATCTCCCACGACGCACGTCTCCCGCGTGCGCGCCGGAGCGCGTGCGCCCAAGCTCAGCACCTCTTCGAATACGCGGGTCGCTCTTTTCAGTACGTGCATTATTCGAGCGCAAGCCTTGCCAGACCGACCATTCTAGGTTCGGGTTCGCCGGCTCCGTGTTTCGCGCGTGCGCCCTATTGCACGTCGACTTGTGGATCGGCGCCGGGGCACGCCTGCGCGGGTCCCGCACGCCGACACGCTCGCCTCGCGATCGAGCGCATTTCGCTTGCAGCCGCCGGCTGATCCGCAATGAACGCAGCCCGCGACTTGCGAACCTCGCCGAGATGCGTCGCGATCATCGCTGGTGACAATTCGACGCCGAAAAGGCCTTCGGGCGGGCGTTTTCCAAGCATGACATCAAGCATTCGAGCGCCAAGACTCGGGCGGAAGTGGCCGGACTCCCAGTACCAATCCGACGCGGAAGCCTTGCCGACCGGCGCCGAAATCGGTTCGATAGCGTATCGGTGATAGGCGCCAAAATCCCGCAGGGACACGTCGAGCCCCGTTCGCCTCCGTGCCGCCACGAGATCGGTAATTTCCTTTTTCCATTCCTCATACGCCTGCCAGAGACCTGCGTCGGCAATGAGTTCGAGGAGGCGCGCATGGTAGGGATACGTTGCCAGATACACCGCCTGACCGCGCCGCTGCGCGAGACCGATCAGCTGATCAAGGCTCGCGAAACACTCCGATAGCTGACCGTTCGCATAGCGAATCGCCTTCGGGCCGTTCATGCGCGCCCGAGCGTATTCGATGTCGCGTTGCAGGAACAGCTTGCGGGGCCCTTCGATCGCCTGCATGCCAACGTAGTCACGTCCCGGCTGGAAGCCGTCGCGGCGCAGATTCGCCGCATAGGGGTTGCGTTGGGCAGCCAGGGTTTGCAACGAGTCCAGGGTCGCATCGAGCGAAATCGTCTCGGAAGCGAAGGCGCCGAGCAGAGCGAGGCTCCACGAGCCTGCATCGGCGCTGGCCCATGGAACGACAGCCGGCGGATGAGGTGCTGGAGGCTGCCCATCCTCCAGGCAATCGAAGAACTCGACACCGATCAGGAGAATCGCCGGCCTGGAGCGAGCCCATGCGTGGTCAGCAACGGGAATCATCGCGGCCAGGCCCGTCCCGGGCAGCCCAGCGTTCACCACCTTGCCAAAGCGAGCCTCCGGGAGGTGACCGGGATCCCAGCCCATCTCAGCGCGCGAATTGCCCAGCAGCACGGTGTTTGGCGAAATGAAGTCGATGGCGCGGTACTTGAAAGCCACGCTGCGCTGCACCGCGCGGGGCTTGATTTCGTTGAAGCCGGTGCGATCGATCCACCGAAAGAGTCCGTACGGGTCGATGACGGCGTTGAAGAGCGCACAACCCGCAACGACGGCAAGCGTTGACACGAGTAGCCTGATCGTGAATCGACGGGCGAGAAGCGAGGCGCCCTCCGACGAGCCCGAGTCACTTGGCGAGGGTTGCCCGCTCATGGTGGCGAAACGTCCGTCGCAAGCAAATCAAAACTGGTAGTACAGAAATTCACTGTGACGCGCCATCGCAAGCAACCCCAAGCCGCCGAGGGCGCCCAGCGTCACCGCCCAGCGTCGATTGAACGAGGCCACGAACGGCTGGCGACGCGACAGTGGACGGAAGTCCAGTGCGGGGTGGAACCGGCCGAGGATCTGCTGAGTGTTCGGCATCGCAAACACGATGACGTGCAGCAGCAAAATCTTGGACCACAGGATGACGAACTCGGTGCCGCCAGCCAATTCGGGCGCGATGCCCAGTTTCGCGGCGGCCGATTGCACGACGGCGGGGGCACGGACAAGCAATGCATCTGGCACCGAAATGCCGTTCATTCCGAACATGCCGGCCAGCATAGCGTAGGCCGCCTGCAGGCTATCGCTTCTGAAGAACACCCAGCCGAGCACGACTGCGAAATAGGTCAGAGCGGTCGACGCCACTGCGACAATCGAAGGCGATCGAATCAACCGCGGCAAATGCGGCTTCATCGCCCGGAATCCATGGTTGATGGCCAGATAGACGCCATGCAAAAGCCCCCAGATCGCGAAAGTCCACGCTGCTCCGTGCCACAGTCCGCCCAAAAACATCGTGATGATCAAGTTGAGGTACCGACGAAAACGGCCGTGACGATTGCCGCCAAGCGGCACATAGAGATAGTCGCGAAGAAAGCGAGACAGCGTCATGTGCCAACGGCGCCAGAAGTCGCTTATGTTCGTTGACTTGTACGGTGAGTCGAAATTCAGCGGCAGCTTCACGCCGAACAGGCGCGAAAGGCCGATCGCCATGTCCGAGTAACCGGAGAAATCAAAATACAGCTGAAGCGAGAACGCGAGCACGGCACCCCACGCTTGGAGAAACTGCACGTCATCGCCCCTCGCTGCGGCCTCGAAACCAGTGCCAACGTGGGGAGCAATCCCGTCGGCGAGCACCGTCTTCTTGAACAATCCGATCGCGAAGATCGCGGCGCCCACGGCCGCGTGCTGCCACGAAAAGCGATAGGTGCTCGGGCTGGCAAACTGGGGCATCATCTCCTTGTGGTGCAGGACCGGCCCGGCGATGAGATGCGGAAAATAGGTGACGAACACCAGGTAGTGCGAGAAGCGCGGTTCGGTCGCGATCCCCTTGTAGGTGTCGACGAGGAAAGCGATTTGCGTGAACGTGAAGAATGAGATCCCGAGCGGCAGGACGAGATGCAACGGTTCGACGGGTTGGCGCAGCAGCGCGTTCCAGTTTGCGATGAGGAAGTCGGCATATTTGAAATAGGCAAGCAGGAGCAGATTTGCCGCAATCGCTCCTGCCAAGGCCGCTTTCCGCACGGTCAACGGGTGCTTGATTCGCGAGATGAGAAGACTGCAAGCGAAATTAAAGCCGACCGAGCCGACGAGAAGCGGCACGTAGCGCCAGCTCCAGCCGGCGTAGAAGACGAGCGAGGCGATCGCCAGCCACCACGCTGCAGCGACCCTGCTTCGAGCTCCCAGCCAGAAGAACCCCGCCAGCGTGACGGGGAGGAAGACCGCTAGGAATTCCGTCGAGTTGAACAACATCGCCGAGGGGAAGTATCAGAGGCTTTGTCGCGTCCTGATCGCCGGTCGAACGGGTCCCGCCCCTTGCGCCACGATGCTCATGACAGGAGCGACCACAGCCAGCGCGGGCTCGTGACGAGCCGTCGACCAGCACGGCTGCAAGGGCACGTGTACTCGAGCGAGGACTCGGTCCGAACTCGACGACAACGTCGGCATGAGAACAAGATCGTCGAATCGCTGCCTCAACGGGATTGCAGCGATTTGTCCGGGGCCGAGCCCGATTGGGCGCCTCACTTCATGGAGTACCTGGCGTTGTACGGGCGCCCACGCTCCGCGCTCGAGGCCACGGGTCCTCGATCGATCATCGAGCAAGGCGCGGTGGACCGCGCGTCGAGAGACCCACCAGCAGCAGCACATAGAAGAGGAACGCAATTCGCGGCACATCGAGGAGGCTGTCGAACATCCCGACCAGCGTGAAACCGATGAGGGCAGCAGCAGTGGCGGGGGCCAGCGCATGGTCGCGTGCGTTGCCAACCACGAGACGCCACAAGGAACCGGCCAGCAGGATCGAAAGCAGCACCACGGCCACCGCGCCTTGCTCGAACAACACGTGCAACGGCAGATTCTTGACGTGCCACGGCAGATGAGAACGGTCGCTCGTGAAGAACCATCGCGCCAGACCTTGGGAGAAATCGCCGTTGGACAGCAACTCCCGGCCGCTGGCGTCCCTGAGGGAAAGGTTATCGATATCGGCTCGGGCCGTCGGGGACGTGATTCCGAGCGAGAAGGCCACCAGCCGGGGCGCATACCACGCACCGCGTGAAAGCGCATCGCCCTTGAGAACGGCCGTCACCACCTGCCACTCTCCGGGGCGGGCAGCGACCGGAACCTCGGTAAAGAGACAGGCGCCGTTGTACAGCAGGTGTTTTTCGCAGACCTCGAGATGCAACGAGACGGCGCTGTCGGCCCGAATGTCGAACATCACCGTTGTCGTACCCGTGGGAACGCTCACTCGTTGCGAAACCCGCAGCATGTCGCCCCAACCGGACTCCTGCCTCCCCCCGGCAAGAACGAGATAGCCGTTTCCGTTTTGCGCAGCAAGTCGATAGTCCCCCGGACGACCCTCATCGGCTCCAACCAGAAGCTGGCTCGCGGGGAAACGCCCCAAGCCCTTTCCAAGCAGCCAATCACCGTAGGTCTTCTGTGCCTGGAAGCTCTCCCGCCAGTGGCGCAACCGGCCGTCGAGGTCCTGACTGCTGGTCGAAAATCGAAAGCTCATGTACGAACCCCCATCGACCACGGCGATGACACTCGCAGCGACCAGCATCGTGCTCAGCGCCGCGCCTTGCCAACGCACGCTCTCAGGCCACATGTCTCGCTTGGATCCGACCGACGCCAGGGCCAGCACGAGCATGCCCGAGACGATGGGCACTGTACTTCGCATGCCCTCGTGACCGCCCCAGTGCGCGCAGATCAGACACACGCAGGCCAATGTGCAAATGAAACTGGCGAATCCCAGGACGATCATCGCATTCGACGCCTGACGTTGCGCGCGCCGATCCGGCCAATAGGCCAGCCCGGCGCTTGCCGTCGCGCTGATCGCGTACGACACATACGCGCCCTTCGCAAACCACACCGCCACGGCTGCGGCCACGCCGGACAGGGCAAGACCGACACCGACAGCCAGCACTGCATGGGCCAACGTCGAACGGTGAAGTTTGCCGGCCAGCGGAAGGAGCACCGCTGTGGCACCAAAAAGCGCAAACAGTCCGCGATAACCGCTCGTCGGGAAGAGAAATGCCGCAGACAAGCAGAACGCGATCACGAGCAAACTACCGGACACCAGGTCTCGGCCACTTCGCGCCCCGAGCGCTTCGGTTCCAATGCGGCGCTTCTGGGCAGACTGCAACCACAGCAGCAGGAACAGTGCGACCGGTACAGCCAGGTACACGCCTCGCGAAAACGTCGTGAGGCACGCATACCCGCCAAGCAGCACCGCTATCGCGCCAAGGGCCCAACGCCACGGCGTCTTCGCCGTGGCCAGCTCACGCACGCCGAAGGGGACCGTGAGCGCCAGGAATCCGTCCAAGGCAGCTCCGCCGACATGCATCTCCCAAAACAATGCGGTGGTCCGATAGTCGGTCGAAAAGTTCAGCAAGTCTGTGAAGGCAATGCGCTCCCACACCGTCGCCAATGCGACTCCAACGAGACCAAGACTCAAGCCAAGCGACCATCTACCGCCGTTGAGTTGCGGCGCTTCCCTGAACGCGTCGTTGACCAACGGCCACACCAGCAGGGCCAAGAGAAATGGCTTCGCGAGTCGGATGCTGTTCACTGCGTCGTAGTAGCCCCCATACCAGCTGAACTCGAATCCACCCGCATCATCAAAGCCGCGCACCAACGACGAGACGAGCGAGAGCGTGAACAGGACGAGCGCGAGGCCGGCAACCATCCCCGCACTCTGAGCGCCTGCTGAGCGCGAGCGAACGCTGTTCTCTTCGCGCACTCCGAAGCTCGCGAGGCGCGCGTAACCGCCCGTGGCGGCCGCGAGAACCAGGATGTCGAGCTCTTCGAACGTGATCCAGCCGGTCCACGGCGCAAGACCGATCAACGGAACAAGCATGGGAATCACGACCAACCACGCCCGCGGAAATCTGAAGAACGCGGCGCAAGCGAGGCCAAAGAGCGTGCACATCGCCCAAGGCAGCACTGGATAGTGCGAAGCGAGGCACAAACCGATCACGCCGGTCGACGACGCGAGCGCCATGAGCGATCGGTGCGCGCTCGAATGAGCCGACGCTCGCGTCAAGCGAATCGCTGCACTCGGCGGAGTGGCGTCGTTCACAAAGGAATCATAAGACGACGTATTCGGGCCGACGACGGCAAAGAGTCGCAACAGCAGCGCCGTGCGTCATGCCTTCCCAGCGCTGCCAAGCAACATTTCGTGGCTCGGTGGCCCCACCTTCCTCGATGCACGAAGCCACCGCGATGACTCCGATCGATCAACCAGCTCCGACTCACTCCGGTTTGGCGCCGGTTGACGTCTCGCTGCCGCAGGCGCGGACGTTACCCTTGAGCGAGCCTTTCGAGCTTGGAGGCGACGAAGTCGGACAGCGAACCGACGGTCGCGAACACGCTGCCGTCGATCTCGTCGTCCTCAATCACGATGCCGAAGCGTTCCTCGATTCCTGTTATCAGCGACACGACGGCCATCGAATCCAGTTCCGGAACGGATCCCATGAGGTGCGTCGCACGCGTAAAGGAACCGGAGCGTCCGTTCAGTCCCAGGACTTCGTCAAGCATGCGAACGACTTCCTTCGTGACATCCATGCGATCGGACCTCGATACGGACTCATGAGGGGCCAATTGTAGGATGGGCGTCGCGACCAAGCTCCATCGCCGGGCCCCGCATGTGAAGGCCTTGCTTCGCCAACGAGCTGGTCGCTTGGACCGGCGGCAGGGCGTCGGCGCCTGCGCGTGCGATACTTTTTGGGCTGGACTTCCACGACGGCCGCATGCCCGATTCCATGTTGCTCCACGAGCTGGTGGAGCACACCGCGTACAGATCCCCAAGCTCCTACGCGCTGACCGCCGCATCGAGGTCGATCGAGTACCAGGCGCTTCAACGTGACATCGAGCGCTTCGCCAGCGCACTCGTCGGCGACCTGAAGCTCGAGCGGGGCGGTCGCGTCGCGATCTACCTCGAGAAGCGCTTCGAAGGCGTCATCGCCAGCTTCGGTGCGCCTGCCGCCGGCGGCGTGTTCGTACCGCTCAATCCGATCCTCAAGCCGGAACAGGTCGCCTACATCCTCCGCGACTGCAACGTCCGGGTGCTCGTCACCTCGTCCGATCGCTTGGAGCTGCTGGCGGAGGTCCTGCCCAGCTGCGGTGACTTGCGTCATGTGGTGGTGACCGACGACGTTGGTCCCTCGGATGATCGCTCGGTGCCTGTCAGTTCGTGGCCGCGATTGCTCGCCGGCGCGGGTGCGACGGCACGCCACCGCGTCATCGACATCGACATGGCGGCGATCCTCTACACCTCGGGTAGCACCGGCAAGCCGAAGGGCGTCGTGCTGTCTCATCGGAACATGGTCGCGGGCGCGAAAAGCGTGGCGTCGTACCTGGGCAACCACGATGGCGACACGCTGCTGGCCGCCCTGCCTCTGTCGTTCGATGCGGGGTTCAGCCAGCTGACGACGGCCTTCCACACAGGCGCGAGAGTCGTCCTTCTCAACTATCTGCTTCCGCGCGACGTCCTCGCGACCATGGAGCAGCAGCGCGTGACGGGCCTCACCGGCGTACCGCCGCTGTACATCCAGCTTGCCCAGCTGGAATGGTCCGACAAGATCCGCGCGCACTTGCGCTACTTCGCGAACACCGGCGGACGGATGCCGCGCGAGACGTTGACGCGGTTGCGCCGCTGCGTGCCCGACGCCAAGCCCTTTCTCATGTACGGGCTCACCGAGGCATTCCGATCAACGTTCCTTCCACCGCAAGAGGTCGACCGACGGCCCGACTCGATCGGGCGCGCGATCCCGAACGCGGAAATACTGGTGCTGCGCGAAGACGGCACCGAGTGCGATGCCGACGAACCGGGCGAGCTCGTGCATCGAGGAGCGCTTGTCGGCATGGGCTACTGGAACGATGCGGAAAAGACGGCGGAGCGATACCGCCCTCTCCCGAACCGCGTCGGTGGTCGCGAGGACGGGCTCCGGATCCCAGAGTTGGCCGTGTTCTCGGGTGATACCGTGCGTCGTGACGCCGAGGGCTTCCTGTACTTCATCGGCCGACGCGACGAGATGATCAAGACCTCCGGCTACCGCGTGAGCCCGACGGAAGTCGAGGAAATTGTGTATGCGACCCGCCGAGTGGGCGAGTGCGCGGCATTCGGCGTCGATCACGAAGTGCTGGGGCAGGCCGTCTACGTCATTGCGACGCCTCCGGGAGGTGCCGAGGACGTGGACACCGCCGGGCTCCTCGCCGATTGCCGGCTGCGCATGCCGGCCTACATGGTGCCGGCCAAGGTACACGTGACGGCGGGACCGTTGCCCCGCAATCCGAACGGGAAGATCGATCGCAAGCTGCTGGCCGAGACGTTCAGCGGCACCTCGAACCCCTGAGCGAGCGGTGCTCAAGCGAATCCTTTCGCCGCTGCGCGAATTCGGCCCGATGGCAGGGTTGGCTTACCTTGCCGACCGCGCATTGCGAGCGCTGTCGCCAGGACTTGGCCTGTACCTGTACGAGCTCATGATGCAGCCGGTCAGCCACGACGCGCTGCTGCCGGCGCGCATGTTGCGGAACCTCCAGTTCGTCGAAATCGGCCGTGGACATGAAGATCTCGCGCGCATGCCGGCTCGCGAAGACATCAAGGCGTCGCGTTTCGAGCAAGGCGCACGCTGCGTCGGCGCGTACCGGAACGGCAGGCTCATCGGCTACGCGTGGTTCTGCTTCGGTGCTTACGACGAGGACGAGGTGCGCTGCAGCTATGACCTGGCGAAGGTCGAGCCAGCAGCGTGGGACTTCGATGTCTACATCTTTCCCGAGCACCGCATGGGCGTCGGATTCTCGGCGGTGTGGCACGGTGCTTTTCAGTTCCTGCGCGGATTGGGCATCGAGCGCTCGTTCAGCCGCGTCACGCACTTCAACGTCGCATCGCGGCGCGCGCATGCGCGGCTCGGGTCGGTCGGCGTGGGGCGACTGATGGTCTTGAAGCTTTGGCCGATCGAACTCATGCTCGCTTCAGTACGCCCGTTTGTCGGACTGAGCTGGTCGCGTCGTCACAGAATGCGACTTTCCATGCGTATTCCGGGCGGTGCGGCCAAGCTGCGCGCCGACGAGGCAATCCCACCGCCCTCCGGCGGCAATGTTCAGAGCCGACCGGGATCTTGAATCAAGTCGATGAGTACGAGAACCCCGATGCAACCGACTGTCGACCCTGGCGCGGCACCCGCCGGGCCGGTTCATGCGCCGATGCATCAGTTCAGCATGGAAAGCGGCGAGCTCATCGTCGCCGGCCAGCCGCTTTCACTCTTGGCCGAACGTGTTGGTCGCACGCCCTTCTATGCGTACTCCCGCGCGTTGCTCCGACGCCGAATCGAGGAGTTGAGGGCGATCTTGCCCGCGCACGTGAAACTGCATTACGCCATGAAGGCCAACCCGCTTCCGCCGCTGGTGTGTTTCATGGCAGGCCTCGTGGACGGCATCGACGTCGCATCGGCCGGCGAGCTGAAGGTCGCCCTCGATGCGGGCGCAGACGTGCGCGAGATCAGCTTCGCGGGCCCCGGGAAGCGCGAAAGCGAGTTGCGCCAGGCGGTCGCCTCGGGGGTACTCGTCAACCTCGAGTCGTCGCGAGAGGTGACCCTGCTCGAGTCCATTGCCGATGAGCTCGGCTTGCCGGCTCGAGTCGCCGTCCGCGTCAACCCGGACTTCGAGCTCAAGGGCTCGGGAATGAAGATGAGCGGTGGCCCGAAGCAGTTCGGCATCGACGCCGACGAGGTTCCCCGCGTTCTCGCGACAATCGCTCACTGCCGCGGCCTCGCGTTCGAGGGCTTCCACCTCTTTGCCGGCTCGCAGAACCTGCGCGCCGACTCGATCTGCGAAGCACAGCGCAAGTCGTTCGAGCTCGCGCTTCGACTGGCGAAGCACGCCCCATCGCCGGTGCGCTTCCTGAATCTCGGTGGCGGCTTCGGGATCCCGTACTTCCCCGGTGAACAGAGGCTCGATCTCGCCCCGATCGGCGCGAACCTCCATGCACTCGTGACGCAGGCCAAGTCGGAGCTGCCCGAGGCGTCGCTCGTGATCGAGCTCGGCCGCTATCTGGTCGGCGAAGCCGGCATCTACGTGGCGCGGATCGTCGACCGCAAGGTGTCGCGCGGGCAGGTCTATCTCGTCGCAGACGGTGGCCTCAACCATCACTTGGCGGCGTCGGGCAATTTCGGCCAGGTGGTGCGCAAGAACCACCCGGTGACCATCAGCAAGACCGGCGGCGCCGCCGGAACCGAAATCGCGTCGATCGTCGGGCCCCTCTGCACGCCCCTCGACCTGCTCGCGGACCGCATGGATCTTCCGATCGGCGAGATCGGCGACCTGGTGGTCGTGTTCCAGTCGGGCGCCTATGGCGCAAGCGCCAGCCCGCAGAACTTCCTGGGCCACCCGCATTGCGTCGAGGTGCTGGTCTGATGGTCGGTCGCAGGATCCACGACCGTCAGCGGGCCGCCGGGAGCCGAAACGCCGCTCGCTGACGCACTGACACACCTGCGAAGGGCGCGGCCGCTGCCCGTGGCCGTGGCTCTGCTGGCGCTGTGTGCCGGCGGCGTGCTGGCGTGGCATCACCCGCTGGGCTCGGTGCCCGCCACGATGGCGTTCGTGGTCTGGACGCTGATCGCCGTCCGATGTCGCGATGCGTGGTCATTCGCGGTACCCGCAGCGATGCCGGTGCTGAACCTCTCGCCCTGGAGCGGCTGGCTCACGTTCGACGAATTCGATCTGCTCGTGCTCGGCATCGTGGCCGGTGGGCACGCGCGGTTGGCGCTCGATCACGCGACGCGTTCCGCGGGGTCCGGCCCGCCGCCGCACACACCGCGCTTCACGAGCAACGAGGCGCTGGTCCTGGCCTTCGGCACTCTCGGCCTGGTCGCATTGCTTCGCGGCATTGCCGATGCGGGCGGCTGGACCTTCGGCTGGTTCGACGGCTATGCCGAACCGGCGAACAGCGTGCGCGTCTTCAAGAGCACCGTCTACGCGCTGGCATTCTGGCCTCTGATACGCGATGCCTTGCAACGTTCGCCGCGACGGACGTTGCAACGCTTCGCGAACGGCATGCAGGTCGGGCTTGCCATCGTCGGGCTCGCCGTGCTCTGGGAGCGCGTCGCGTATCCGGGGCTGCTGAACTTCTCGAAGGTCTATCGCGCCACCGCGTTGTTCTGGGAGATGCACGTCGGCGGCGGCGCCATCGACGCGTACCTCGCACTCGCGGCTCCGTTCGCAGCGTGGGCGGTATGGTCGGCACGCTCGGGCCGGCAATGGCTGGCCGCGGCGCTGCTGGCCTTGCTCACGCTCCATGCGTGTCTGACCACGTTCTCGCGCGGGGTCTACCTCGGTGTTGCCGCACCGCTCCTGCTTCTCGGCATCACGTGGTGGGTGCACCGCCTGGCTTCGGATTCGCGCGCGGCGGGGCTCGGCCTCGCGAGCAGTCTTTCGGCGATCACCGCGGCTGCAGCTGTTCTCATCGTGGGCCTCGCCACGTCGGGTCATCTGGGACTCCTGATCGCGCTGACCGGTCTCATGGCGCTCGTCCTCGCGCTGCGGCTTGGCTTCCCGACCCTGCACTGGAGACGCACCGCGATGATGGTGCTGACCTTGGCGCTGATGACCGAAGCCGTGGCCGTGATCGGCGGTGGCTCGTTCGCTCGCAGCCGCGTGAATGCGAGCCCGCGTGATCTGTCGGCCCGGCTGCTGCACTGGCAGCACGGCCTCGGTCTGCCGAATGGAGCGACCGACTGGCTGCTCGGCATCGGGCTCGGCCGCCTTCCGGCCGAAACTGCCCGACTCGTGCCGGGTGAACGATTCTCCGGATCGGTACGGTCGGTACCCACCGGCGACGGCCGATTCGTGGCTCGTCTCTCGGGACCGACGGACGACCTGAGGCTCGGGGGCCTCTTCACGCTCACGCAGCGCGTACCGCTGGTCGCCGGAGGAACCTATCGAGTCGCCGTGATCGCTCGCAGCAACGCACCCGCGTACCTTGCGCTCGAAGTGTGCGAAGAGCACCTGCTCTACGCGCGACGCTGCCAGAGCGATCTCGTGCAAGTGCGGCAGGACGCCGCGTGGCAAACCATCGACGCGCCTCTGCACGGACCGGCCTTGAGCTCAGGACCGACGTATGCCCCGCGGCTCGGTGTTCTATCGCTGTCGGTACTGGATGCGAACGCGACCGTCGAGCTCGCGCAGGTCGACCTCACGTCGCCAGACGGCCGCCACCTGCTCCGGAACGTGGACTTCGCGGCGAGCCTCGCGCATTGGTTGCCCGTGGCTCACCGCTACTTCCTTCCGTGGCACATCGACAGCCTCTACCTCGAATTGCTCCTCGAGCGAGGCGTTCTCGGCCTGAGCGTGTTCCTGCTCCTGGCCTGCCGCGCATTTCGTGAGCTGCGCGAGGCGACGATCGGTTGGCCGATGGCACCGTTCCTCGCGGCTTCGTTGCTCGGCGCGATGCTCGTCGGAGGCCTCAGCAGCATCCTCGATGCGCCGCGCGTCGCATTCCTGCTCCTGATGGTGCTGACCATCTCGTTGCAGCTTCGTGCACCCGCCGGCGTCGCGCCGGGCAGCCGTCTGTCGCCGAGCGACCGTCCATCGCCTTCCGCTCGTCGCTTTGCCCCTTGAATCGGGGGGGCCCCCGCGGTGGGTGGCAACCATAATCCTTGCGCGAAACCTCGTTTGCAAGCACTGGCATGTCGCCGAACACCGATCGCGAAGACGCCACCGCACCGGATGCCGGCAAGGCGGTCGGCTTCGTGCCGGGCCGGCGTCGCCTGCTTCGCGGAGGCCTCGGCGCGGCACCGGTGATCATGACGTTCGTCAGCGCGCCGGTCACCGCCGGAACCTGCACGACCTGCTCGGCATACGGTTCCATGCATCCGAGCGGCAGGCATGCGAGCAGTACGTGCGGTGGCCACTCGCCGTCGGTCTGGTACTCCACGCCGCATTCGCATTGGCCGATCAATCCGAATTCGCTGTTCAGCACCTATTTCAGTCCCGCGCTCTCCGGGACCAGCGTGACGCTCAAGAACGTCCTCGACCCCACCAAAGGCTATTCGCCCCTGGCGCAGAACTGCGTCGCCGCGTTGCTCAATGCCTCGACGAGCCCGCCCCTGACGCCGCCGAACATCCTGGGCGTGGGTTACGTCAAGGGCATCTGGTCGTCTTATGCGAACCAGGGATATTTCCAGCCGACAGCAGGAATCCAGTGGAACGCGGGCCAGATCGTCAACTGGATCACGACGACCTATTCCTGATCGGCGCGCACACGTCGAGCCCGTGAAGGCTCTGCGCGCGCAGCGTTGGGCGGTCCGCCAGCCCGAGACGATCGACTGGCGCGAGTGGGACGACGAATTCGTCGTGCGGGTCGGAAGTCGTTCGGAAACGCATCTCATGAACGCTGCCGCGGGCAGCGTGCTGCTTGCACTCCTCGAGGCACCGGCCCTGACGGTCGATGACCTGTACGCCATGACGATCGATGTTGCGCACGCCGGCTCCGACTCCGGCGAGGCCGGCACGTCTGCGATCCATCGCGGATCGCTGCAGGCCATCCTCGCCAACTTCGAATGGCTCGGCATCGTGGCCACGACCCCTGATTGAAGGTTGCCGATTTCACGCGTCCCGCTCTGGCACGTCAGCTTCGAGAGGGCGGACTTCGGGTCCGCACCGGTCCGATCGTGACGAGCATCCACTCGCCTCTCGAAGAGGTGGCGGACGGCGTCGCGCTGCATTACGCGGAGCATCCGGTTGTTCCGACGAGCGACTTCGCGGACTTCCACATCAGCGTCGATCGGCCCCGCAGCCTTCGACGATGGATCGCACCGCAAGTCGTCTTCCGCTTCGACGGCCTGCCCACCTTTGCGCCGCTGCCGGGCGATCAAGGCTTTCCCACTCTCGAATGGGGACTGAACTGGTGCGTGACGAGCCACTGTCACCAGTTCCTGATCGTGCACGCCGCCGTGCTCGAGCGCGGAGGCCGCGCTCTCGTGCTGCCGGCGCCCTCGGGATCGGGCAAGAGCACGCTGTGCGCGGCGCTCGCCCTGAGCGGCTGGCGACTTCTTTCCGACGAGCTCGCGCTGCTCGACCCCGCACGCGATGTCGTCGTTCCGCTGCCCCGTCCCATCAGCGTGAAGAACGAGGCGATCACCGCGTTGCAGGCGTCGTTTCCGCATGCGGCCTTCGGCCCCGTCGTGCGCGAAACGATCAAGGGAAGCGTCGCTCACCTCGCACCACCGGCGGCTTCGGTCCAGCGTGCGACCGAACCGGCCTTGCCGGGCTGGATCGTCACGCCGCTCTTCGTCGCAGGCGCCGAGGCCTGCCTCGAACCGATGCCGAAGGCCCGAGCCTTCATGTCGCTCGTCGACAGCGCCTTCAACTACAACGTGCACGGTCGTGCCGGCTTCGCCACGCTGGCCAACTGGGTCGATCGAGCCGACTGTTACCGCTTCACGTACAGCCGGCTCGCCGAAGCGGTGGAAATCTTCGACGGCCTGGAATCGGGAACGATGCCGTGAAGCGAAGACGACCGATCGACCTCGTCGCGGCAGCGCTGCTCGAGCCGGCGAGCGTTCAGCGCTTCGAGGCAACGGACTGGGATCTGCTCGTTCGACAGGCACGGGCCGCCGAGCTCCTGGCCCGCATCGCTGCACTGCTCGAGCAACACGGCCTGCTCGAGGGCGTGCCTCATGGTCCGCGCGAGGCCCTTGCGAGTGCTCTGGCCCTCGCAAACGCGCAGCACGACGAGGCTCGCCGGGAGGTGGCTCATGTCCGAGCCGCGCTCGCGTCGCTCGACGTCCGCATCGTGCTGCTCAAGGGTGCGGCGTATGTGTTCAGCGGCGTGCCCGCGGCGCGGGGAAGGACCCTGAGCGATCTCGACGTGCTCGTGCCGCGCGATCGCCTCGCCGAGGTCGAGTCCGCTCTCCTGCTGGCCGGCTGGGCGACGACGCATCCTTCGAAGTACGACCAGCACTACTACCGGACGTGGATGCACGAGCTGCCGCCGTTGCAGCACGTGCGGCGCCAGACGATGCTGGATGTGCATCACGCCATCCTGCCGGCCACCGCTCGTTTGAAGCCCGACAGCGGCAAGCTGCTGTCCGCCGCCGTGCCGGTGGGCTCGAGCGGGATCCACGTGCTCGCACCGCACGACATGGTGCTGCACAGCCTGACGCATCTGTTCCAGAACGAGGAGCTCAGCCACGGCCTTCGCGACCTGTCGGATGTGGATCTGCTGCTGCGGCATTTCGGCGCAGCGAGCGGCTTCTGGGAGCACCTTCTCGAGCGGGCCCGTGAGCTCGGACTCGTGAGGCCCCTGTACTACGGGCTTCATCAGGTGCATCGCATCCTGCGCACACCGGTGCCGCTCGAGACGCTGCAGGCCACGGGCCAGCTCGGCCCGCGGTGGCCCCTTCGCGCCGTGATGGATGGCCTGTGGTCGCGTGCGCTCCGGCCGTTGCATCCCTCCACCACCGAGCCGCTCACCGGCACGACCCTCTTGCTCCTGTACGCGAGAGCGCATTGGCAGCGGATGCCACCCGCGCTGCTCGCACGTCACCTCCTGATCAAGGCTGTCGCTCGCGCCGAATAGGCGCTCCCGAACGCAACCGTCGATGTACGAGTCCTTCTTCGGCCTGACCGGGCTCCCCTTCCAGCTCAACCCGGATCCGGCCTATCGATTCGAGGGCAAGGCCCATCGCCACGCGCTCGACGCCTTGCAGCAGGGGCTCGCATCCGGCGCCCAGGTCATGCTCGTGACCGGCGACGCCGGCGCCGGCAAGACAACGCTGCTTCAAGGGCTCTTGGACGGCGTCGACTCGACGTACCGCGCCACCGTGCTCGTCTCCGCCGCACGGCTCGATGCCGAGACGCTCTGCGACCGGCTTTCCGACACGCTCGGCGTGACGCGGGATCCCAATGTCGAGCGGTGGCAGCAAGCGGTCCTCGCCCGCCTCGGCTGGGGACCGTCGGCGGTCCTGCTGATCATCGACGAGGCGCAGCACCTCGAGCCGAGCGCGCTCGATCTGCTCGAGGCGATGACGAGTGCCGCGGCCAGCGCAGGCACGCAACTGCAGATCTGCCTGCTCGGTCAACCCGAGCTGCGCATCCTGCTCGGCGCTCCGGAGCGCGCCTCGTTTCGCCGGCAGATCCGGGTGGATCGACATCTCGGGCTGCTCGAGGAGGAGGAGACGCGGGCCTACATCGAGCACCGATTGCGCCGCGTGGGCTGGACCGGGCGGCCTCGATTCGAGGACCACGCGTTCCTCGAGATCTTCGTCTTCACCTCCGGTATTCCGCGCCGCATCAACCTGCTGTGCAACTCGCTGCTGCTCTCCGCGTGCCTCGGCGGCGAGCACACGATCGATGCGCCGGCGGTTGCGCGAGCGGCCGCCGCGATGCGTGACGGCTCGTTGCAGGCAACGCCCGACCTGCTCGAGATCGAGTCGCGTCTCAAGCCGGCCGCAGAGAGCGCGGCCGAGACGAACGACTTCGAGGACACGACGCTTCCCGATGTGCGCGTGGCGATGACGACGGAGCCTGCGGCGGCGAGCGCGCCGATCGAGACTGCAGTCGCACATCCCGCCGCGGCTTGGCAGCTCCACACGCGCCGTCGCCGCCAGGCCGTCACGGCGATCCTCGCGGCCGCTGTGATCGCGATCGCCGTGATCGCCTACGTCATGACGCAGGGCGCCGCGCGCGTCGGCTGAACCGCGCTCGGCGGTGACGCCGGGTCACTTTGCGCAGAGTGACTTGCATGATGATAGTGACTAGCCTACACTGCGGTTCATGCAACGCACGTCCTTCGCCGACATGCCCTGCCCCATCGCCCGCAGCCTCGAGCGCGTGGGCGAGTGGTGGAGCATGCTGATCCTGCGCGACGCCTTCGCCGGCCTCACGCGCTTCGAGCAGTTCCAGCAAAGCCTCGGCATCGCGCCGAACATGCTGAGCCGGCGCCTCGCGTCGCTCGTCGAGGCGGGCATGCTCGAGCGGCGGCGCTACAGCGAGCGGCCGCCGCGCGACGAATACGTGCTCACCGAGCGGGGCCGCGACTTCCGCACCGTGCTGGTCGCGCTGCTCGCGTTCGGCCATCGGCATTTCGGTACCTCGCCGAACGGCACGCGCATCGTCGATGCGCACACGGGCGAGCTGGCGGATCCGGTGCTCGTCGACCGCCGCAGCGGGCGGCCCATCATCGGCCCCGACTACACGGTCGTGCGTGGCCGCGCGAAGGCCGCGGCATGAGCGCCGTCGCCGCTGCGGCCGCCGTTCCCGGCACGGCCTCGCCGGCGACGGTGCTGCCGCGCGCCGCCGGGCCGTCGGAATCGATGAACCCGCGCACGCGCCGCCTGCTGCAGGGCGCGATCGTGCCGACGCTGCTCGCGCTCGCATGGCCCAACATCCTCGTGATGACGGCGCAGGCCTCCACGGGGCTGATCGAGACATGGTGGGTCTCGAAGCTCGGCACCGATGCGCTCGCCGGCATGGCGCTCGTGTTCCCCGGCTTCATGATGATGCAGATGCTGTCGGCCGGTGCGATCGGCGGCGGCATCTCGTCGGCGGTGGCGCGCGCGCTCGGCGCGGGCCGCCGCGACGATGCGCATGCACTGGTGCTGCACGCGCTGGTGGTGAACCTGGCGCTCGGCCTCATCGCTTCGGCGGTGTTCCTCGCGTTCGGCCGGCCGATCTACGCAGCGATGGGCGGCCGCGGCGCATCGCTCGAGGCGGCGCTTTCCTATTCGAACGTCGTGTTCGCCGGCAACGTGCTCGTGTGGCTGCTGAACGCGCTCGCGAGCGTGATCCGCGGCACCGGCAACATGCTCGTCCCGTCGCTGGCGGTGTGCCTCGGCGTGGCGCTGCTCGTTCCGCTCTCGCCGTTGCTCATCTTCGGCTGGGGTCCCGTGCCCGCGCTGGGCATCGCCGGCGGCGGTGTCGCCGTGGTGCTCACGACCGCGTTGACGGGCGCGCTGCTCGCTTGGTATGTGCTCACGGGCCGCTGCGTCGTGCGGTTGCGCCGCGCGCGCCTGCAGGCGCCGCTCTTCTCCGACATCCTGCGCGTCGGCGCCGTCGGCGCGGTCAGCACGCTGCAGACGTCGCTCACCGTCGCGCTCACCACCGCGCTCGTGGGTGCGCACGGCGGGCCCGACGCGGTGGCGGGATACGGCACCGGCGCACGCCTCGAGTACCTGCTGATTCCGGTCGTGTTCGGCCTCGGAGCGCCGCTCGTCGCCCTCGTCGGCACCAACATCGGCGCCGGGCAGCGCGAGCGCGCGCTGCGCATCGCGCTCACGGGCGGTGCGCTTGCGTTTGCCATCACCGAAGCGATCGGCCTTGCCGCCGCGCTCGCACCACACGCGTGGCTCGGCCTCTTCGGCGCCGACGCGCGCATGCTCGACACCGGCGCCGCGTACCTGCGCATCGTCGGTCCGGCCTACGGCTTCTTCGGCCTCGGGCTGTGCCTGTACTTCGCGTCGCAGGGCGCGGGCCGCCTCGGCTGGCCGCTCCTGGCGGGCACGGCGCGCCTCGTCGTCGCCGTCGGCGGTGGATGGTTGGTCGCGAGCCTCACCGGCTCGCTGGCCGGCGCGTTCGGCGCGCTTGCCCTCGCGCTCGTGATCTACGGTGCGATGGTCGCGACCTCCATCGCAGCAGGAGCCTGGTTCCGGCGCTGAATTTGCGCGCGGCGCGCAATACGTCGCTCTTACAGGGTCCTGTTGGTTCGCGCCGACGGCTCGCGAAAAGCGCGGTGGCATCATCGGGCTGCCCTGCATCGACCCGCTGCGCGAGCCCTCTTCGCCTGAATGTCGCCGTCATCGCTGATCGTCGTCGCATCGCTCCTGTTCGCGATCATGGGTGTGTGCGTGAAGCTCGCTTCCGCGCACTACGGCAGCGGCGAGATCGTGATGTATCGCGGCGTGATCGGCGTGATCGTGATCGGTGCGCTGAGCCGCTGGCGCGGCACATCGCTGCGCACGCCGGTCCCTGCACAGCACTTCCTGCGCAGCTTCTCGGGTGTCGTCGCGCTGTGCCTCTGGTTCTACGCGCTCGGCAAGCTGCAGCTCGCTACCGCGATGACGCTCAACTACACGTCGTCGCTGTGGCTCGCGGTGTTCCTGCTGAGCGCCGCCGCGGCCACGCGGCGCAAGCCGGCCGAGCTGGGCCTCGCGATGGTCGCGATGATCGGCTTCGCCGGCGTCGTGATGGTGTTGCGGCCGACCATCGAGCAAGACCAGTGGTGGCACGGCCTTGCCGGCGTTCTCTCCGGCATGGTCTCGGCGGCCGGCTACCTGCAGGTCGCGGCCCTCGGGCGCGCGGGCGAGCCCGAGAGCCGCATCGTCTTCTACTTCTCGCTCGGCAGCATCGTGGGCGGCGCCGCGCTCGCCACGCTCACCGGCTGGCACGCGCTCGACTGGCGCGGCTTCGGCCTGCTGCTCGCGGTCGGCGTGCTCGCCACCATCGCACAGCTCATGCTGACGCGCGCCTACGCGCAGGGTCGCACGCTCGTGAACGCGAGCCTGCAGTACCTCGGCATCGGGTTCTCGTTCGTGTTCGGCGTGCTGCTGTTCGACGAGCACGTCACCTGGACGGCGATGGCCGGCATGCTGCTCATCGTGATCGCGGGCGTGCAGGCCACCGCGCTGCGCTCGCGCGAGCGCGCACCCGCCGGCGCCGTGCCGGAACGGCGCTGATGCCTGGCCCGATGCGCCCGCACGCGCCTTCTTCCCGCACCCCGAGCCCGCCGACGTCATGAGCAGCCTGCACGCGGATGCCGCTTCCTTCAATGCGAGGGCGGGCCTCGACGGCGCGACCCTGCGCGAGCTCGCCGACGTGATCCGCAAGGCGTGGGACGCCGGGCCGGGCGCGGTTCACTCGCCGGCGCTGCGCGAGGTCGTGGAGTTCGTGATGGACGCGCTCGATGCGGGGCGCCTGCGCGTAGCCGAGCGCCAGTCGGTGGGCCGCTGGACGGTGAACGAATGGGTCAAGCAGGCGGTGCTGCTCTCGTTCCGGCTCACCGACAGCCGCGTGCTGCGCGTCGGCGGCGTGCCGTATTTCGACAAGATCGACTCGAAGTTCGCCGGCATCGAGGAAGCCGAGTTCCGCGCGAGCGGCGTGCGCACCGTGCCGCCGGCCATGGTCCGCCACGGTGCCTACCTCGCGCGCGACGTGGTCGTCATGCCGAGCTTCGTCAATGTCGGCGCCTATGTCGACGAAGGGACGATGGTCGACGGCTGGGCCAACGTGGGCTCGTGCGCACAGATCGGCAAGCGCGTGCACCTGAGCGTGGGCGTGTGCATCGGCGGCGTGCTCGAGCCCGTGCAGGCGCACCCGACGATCGTCGAGGACAACTGCTTCATCGGCGCCAACTCGTCGGTCGTCGAGGGCGTGATCGTCGAGGAGAACTCCGTGATCGCGATGGGCGTGCACATCGGCCAGAGCACGAAGATCCTCGACCGCGAGAGCGGCGAGATCAGCTACGGGCGCGTGCCGGCCGGCTCCGTCGTCATCGCCGGCACCGTGCCGTCGCCCGACGGCCGCTACAGCGCGGCGGCCGCGATCATCGTGAAGAAGGTCGACGCGCGCAGCCGCGCGAAGACGAGCATCAACGAGCTGCTGCGGTCCTGACCGCGCACTACAGCGGCACGCGCCGCCCGGAACCGCTCGAGCGCAGCCCCGGGCTCAGCTCTGGCGCTCGAGCCCCATCACGCGTTCGATGGTCTCCGAGAGCTCGCGCGTGTCGACCGGCTTCGAGACGTGATCGTTCATGCCCGCCTCGATGTAGGCGGCGCGGTCCTCCACCATCGCGTTCGCGGTGAGCGCGATGATCGGGACGTCCTCGCCGCCGTTGCGCATCGCGCGGATGCGTCGCGTCGCCGCGAGGCCGTCGAGGTTGGGCATCTGGATGTCCATGAGCACGAGGTCGAAGCGCCGCGTCGCGGCCATCGACACCGCCTCGAGGCCGTCGGAGGCCATCTCGCAGCGGTGCCCCATGTGCGTGAGCATGGCGCGCACCACGCTCTGGTTGACCTCGTTGTCCTCGGCCACGAGCACGTGCAGGCCGCCGCGGGCCATGTCGATCGGTGCATCGAAGCCCGTGTCGGACTGGACGACCGCCGAATGCCCGCGCGGCAGGCTCAGCGAGACGCGAAACGTGCTGCCCTCCCCGAGCCGGGTGTCGACGTCGATGCGACCGCCCATGAGGTCGATGAGCCCGCGGCTGATGGCGAGGCCGAGGCCGCTGCCGCCGAAGCGGCGCGCGATGCCGCTGTCGGCCTGCCGGAACCGCTCGAACAGCGAGGGGAGCGCATCGGCGGAGATGCCGATGCCCGTATCGCGCACCGCGATCGTGATCTCCGCGCGGTCGTCGTCGAGCGCGCGCGACGCAACCTCGATCGCGACCGAGCCGCGGTCGGTGAACTTCACGGCGTTGCCCACCAGGTTGAAGAGCACCTGGCGCAGCCGCTGCGCATCGCCGACCAGCACGGCGGGGACGTCGCGCGCGACGTTCACGCCGAACCGCAGGCCCTTCTCGGCGGCGCGCGGCGCGACGGTCGCGGCCACGTCGTCGACGAGCCGGCGAAGGTCGAAGTCGGCGTTGACCAGCTCGAGCTTCTCGGCCTCGACGCGCGAGAGGTCGAGGATGTCGTTGATGAGCGCGAGCAGCGCCTTGCCCGAGCTGCGGATCGTGCGCGCGTAGCTGCGCTGCAGCTCCGTGAGCGGCGTCTTCAGCAGCAGGCTGTTCATGCCGAGCACGCCGTTCAGCGGCGTGCGGATCTCGTGGCTCATCGCCGCGAGGAACTGCGACTTCGCGCGGTTCGACGCCTCGGCGGCCGCCTTCGCGCGCGCGAGCTCGCGCTCGGCGAGCGTGATGTCGCGCATCACGCTGACCATGCCGCCGTCGGGCGTGCGCCGCTCGACGACGTGGATCACGCTGTCGTCGTGGAGCTCGAGCTCGAACGCGGCGTTGCCGCTGCGGTGATGCGCCCAGCGCATCTCGCACCAGGCGGCGCGGCCCGGCTCGTCGTCGGGCAGCAGCGCCCGCGCGGCCGCCTCGACGAGATCGCCGAAGTGCACGCCGACGCCCACCACGCCGCGCAGCGCGGGGAACATCTCGAGGTAGCGCTCGTTCCAGACGATCACGCGGTCGTGCGCGTCGCAGAGCAGGAAGCCGTCGGCCATCGACGCCAGCGCGCGATCCATGTTGTCCTTCGCGCGCGCGAGCTCGAGACGCGCCCGGCCGAGCCGCCCGATCTGCCAGTGCGTTGCCGCGCCGGCGGCGAGGATCATCGCGATGAACAGCGCCGTCGCGACGACGATCGCGTTGCGGTCCTGGCGCCATTCCTCGACGGCCACCGAGACCGGGATGCCGGCCGCGATCCGCAGCGAGCGATAGAGCAGCGGCCGCACCGCCAGGATCGAAGGCTCGCCGTCGAGGCGCCCCGCGGTGTGCAGCGGCGCCCCGCCGAGCGCACGCGCCGGCAGCGGCGTCGCGAGCCGCTGGCCGAGTTGCGCGTTGCTGGCGGGCACGCTCGCGAGCAGCTGGCCGTCGTCGCGCTCGAGCGTGACCACGAGGC
>JADMIO011107682.1_pt1 | contig 98089 bp, 80 predicted proteins | sample 8958161 | NCBI WGS metagenome assembly JADMIO01 (sample SAMN16585339, study PRJNA669376) | soil metagenome | isolation source: Crop rotation soil | place: USA: Cullars Rotation, Alabama | collected 2011
GCCGCGACTTCAAGTCACGTGAATTCCAAGCTTCGGATCCCACTGTGCTGGAAAGAAGCGCTTGCGCCATTGCTATCGGCACGTATCCGCGGTGAGAAATCTCCGTATGAGCCGCTCGCCATCATTATGCTGGCGACCTGCCGATTGCGTATGGGAGAATTCGAGAAAGTGCGGACGCTCGTGGCGAAAGAGCGCAGCAGCCTTGGCACGCAGCCTTATAGCGCAATAAGCATATTCCTTGATTCCTATGCTCAATTTCAACAAGCCAAGCTGGCCGACTCGCCGCGGCGCGAATCGGCTGAACTACTCAATGCACTTTGGAATCAGTCCGACCTGGAGGTGCTCGGGTCGCTTGGCTTTTTGATTTACGCGCAGGCCTATGCGGACCTAGGCTTTTACGATCAAGCCGAACAGATGCTTCGTAAAGGCGTCCTCGATCAACAAACGCCGCTACACGATTGCATCGAGTATCACCTTGCGATTCTGTTGCAACAGAAAGGCAAATTCGAAGAGGCTCGTGAAGTCCTTGCAAAAATCGAAGAACGATCCGATACGTATCGAAAGCTGGCAGGCCATCAACTCGCATCGCTGGACTTACAGGAGAATCGCTTCAAGGAATGTATACGCAGATGCAAGGCTCTATGGGATGCCCGGCCAGCCGCCGATCCCGTCGCATTGATGCAAATATGGGGCGCGGCATATGAAGGTTTAGGCGATCTGAAAAAGGCCTCACAATGTTATGCAGGCACAGCGCCCGAATAGTTCCGGCAGTGCTTCAACGTTGTAGAGTTTTTGAATCCTTCATGAGTCGGCGCTCATAGCGCTGCACATCGAGGAGGTATTTCGAAATCTTCCGCTCAAGATTCTCACGCGTGGGCACATGAATCGGAAACAGAAAACGCAGACCAAGGCATCGATCGTGATCCTGCCGAGCGTGAACTGTCTCAGCTCGGACCTGGAGGGCTTCATTCACTTCATTTAACTCAAAGCGAACGAAATAGTGCCCTTCGACAGTCGCAGCAGTCGAGTCAAGTTTGATGCACATTCCACTTATGGACAGATTTACAATTTCGCCAGAAACGCCGTCTTCCCCGCTTTGTTTTGCGAGCCAAGCCCGCAATCGATGATTCGACGGAAACGCGTGGCGATAATGTTCGCGGCGGTTTTGCATTGGTGTGAATAAATTGAAGTTACAGGATCGATGGTTCCAGCATATTCATCGGAGAATTGGCGTGCGTTCCCAGCATCGAAAAACTAATCAATGCTTCGACGTCGCATTCGCGCAATGCCAAATCCGTATCAATCAGCAAACATGCGATTTATTCACGGTCGGCGATATTGGATGCCAGGTCTCTCGGAGATTATCTCCGCAGTTCGCTGCCATAGATCTCGGAGAATGGTAAATGCAAGAATCCCTTCGCGCGCAAGATTCTTGTTCCCGTTTCCGGCATGAGACGATATGATACGGTTGTAATTTCAATCGAAGGGGGACCAGAAATGTCGGAAATCTCACGTCGCGATTGCATCAAACTTGGTATCGGCGCACTTTTGGGCGGCGGACTCGTCCACACGATGCGGTTGCAGGCTCAAGCGTCCGGGACATCGGCTGCCCCTGCGAAAAGCTGCATCCTCATCTGGATGGACGGCGGACCGACGCATTATGAGACATTTGATCCGAAGCCGAACGCGCCGAGCGAGATTCGTGGGCAGTTTCAGCAGATTCAAACTCGCACGCCCGGTATGCACTTTTCGCAGCACATGCAACGGCTCGCGAATATCTCCGACAAGTTCGCCACGGTGCGTTCAATTCGGCACGATCAGGGCAATCACGGCGCGGGCAATCATTACATGATGACCGGCGCGCCGCCACGCATTCCCGTTGGTTGCGGGGCGTTCGTCAGCTTCCATCCGAGCCTGGGCTCCGTCACCGCGCACGAACGTAGCGCACCGCACGGATTGCCCTCGTATTTCTCGATGCCGAGCATGTCGCGTTCGGGAGGGCCGAATTTCCTCGGGGCTCGTTATGCTCCGTTCATCGTCGATGACAATCCGAACCTGGCCGATTTCCGCGTGCGCGACGTGGCATTGCCGCGCGGCTTGTCGGAAGGGCGCTTCGATTCGCGCCGCGAGATTCGCAGCGAAGTCGATCGCATGGCGCGCATTCTCGATCAGGAAGCCGGCGATCCGATCAACGCGCTCGATGAACATTATCAGCAAGGTTACGACCTGATGCGTTCGCGCGAAGCACAGGCCGCGTTCGACATTGGCCGAGAACCGGATCGCGTGCGCGATGCGTATGGCCGAACGCCCTTCGGGCAGCGCGCATTGTTGGCCAGGCGTTTAGTGGAGGCGGGAGTGCCGTTCGTGACCCTTTACGACGGCGGGTGGGACCATCACGTCGATCTCTTCCCCGCTTGTCAGCAACGTCTGCCGTCGTGGGACAACACGGTAGCGACGTTAATCGAGGATCTCGATCAACGCGGCATGCTGGCGAGCACGATGGTAATCGCGCTCGGCGAGTTTGGCCGCACGCCGCAAGTCAACAATCGCGGCGGACGCGACCACTGGTCGAACTCGATGTCGGTGCTATTCGCGGGGGGCGGCACGCCAGGCAACCAGGCCGTCGGCGCTACCGACGTGCGCGGCTACGCTCCGGTCGGGCGTACGCATAGCCCGGAGAACTTCGCGTCCACCGTCTACCTCAAGCTCGGCATCGACCCGAACAAGATCCTGTTTACGCCGCAGGGCCGACCGACGCATCTGGTGAGCGATCATCAGCCGATTGCGGAGTTGATGGGGTAGAATAAAGCTGGAGCGTGCGATGGCATCAAGTCTCCAAAAAAGCTGGATTCAAAAAACGCCGACGATCTGCGGCGGCGATGCCTGTATTCGCGATACACGAATCCCGGTATGGTCCGTCATTTATTCGCGAAAACTCGGCGCATCTATTGATGACTCTTACTTTGTCACGCCGTTGACTGCCGAGGATGTTCAAGCTGCGCTGACGTACTACGAGGAACATTCACAGGAGATTGAGGACGAAATTCGGCTGAATGAGGAAGCATGAGCACTCATGCCCAATCTCTATGCCGACGAGAATTTCAAATACGCCGTGGTTGAAGAGCTTCGCACCCTTGGCCAGATGTCTTAACCGTTCAAGAAGCCTGCGAGCACGGCAGGGACGACGCACGTGTGCTCGCATATGCAACTATAAATCAGCGTGCAGTATTGACATTTAACCGACGTCATTTCATCCAATTGCACAAACAAACGCCTACGCATGCGGGAATAATCGTTTGCACCGATGATCAAGTCATGCCATTGACAGATCGAATTCATCAGGCGATAAATGCAAACGCTACCTTGATAAACCAACTGATTCGAATCGTGCGACCGCCGTGAGGATTTCGCGCAGTCTGAAAAGTAGCACCATGCTGGAAGACCTTCTCTACGAGTGGTCGGACTTCGTCCTCTTGGTGCTGATCCTAGGCGTGGTTCCCTCGGTTCTCCTGTATGTCGCGATGAGCCAGATCAGGGAGAGCCGTGGCGTCCTTTCCGACGAACAGCGCTTGGCCGTCGGCATCAATTTTCTGGTTGCCGTTGGCGCGCCGGTCGTCGCGCTGCTGCTCGACGATTTGCAAAAAGCTTGGTTTTCAGGCGGCCATACTCTCTCTTCTCCTACCTTCTCCGGCGTACCGAAGCAAAAAAACTTGACCGGCAGTACTACGCTGTGCGACTCTCGATAATTTTGCTTGAACTGACACATTTTCAGAATGCGAAAGCGTGGCGGCTTGGATCGCCGCGGATCGTTTAAAGGTTCTTTTGCCGAAATGCGGATACATCTGTTGCGGTTTATGTTAAACAAGGCATCTATTAAGTAACCGCAGCGCGCAATACCGCTAGGCGATGGGCCGGAAATGCATCATCCCTATCGTTTTGCGTTTGTTTTGTTTCTGACTTCCCTTTGTCTGTCTCAGGTGTCTCTGCGCAACGAAGTGCCTCCCCTCCTCCTATTTTCAACTGCTTTATTCGCGATGGTAATTCGCCGTCCTTAGTCAGCGCATTTTTGCCTGACGTTGAGGTTGGACGGTCAGCTTGCCATCTTCGTGCAAGCCCGACTCGCGCGCGGCTTGTTCCCTGCTGTATCTCTTTAGAAAGGATTGGACCATGCCGCACGCGCCAGTTCAAAACAAATTGGTAGTTTGGTTGATCGCACATATATTGTTGTACTTTATCGTGCCTGCGGTTCGCGCAGACTTGATCGTGACCTTCGTGGACAGTGGCGCGTATGCTAACGCGGAGGTGTCCGGATCCTCTGCTACATCCCAATCCAATTACAACACGTTCCCTCCTGGATCGTTTTCATCCGGTCTGCAATCTGCCGCATCGGGTGCGGTACCGAACACGGCTTCCGCCATCGCGAGCGTTGTCGGCATCACGCCGGAACTCGCGGGATCGACCATTAGCGCTACGGGTAGCACTTTCGCCGCCTGGAGTCTGACAAATCAAACTGCCAACGTTTCAAATGGCGCCTATCAAACGGTTTATTTCACCGTTACCTTGCCTCATTACTATAGCGTTTCCGGAAGCATAGAAAACGGCGGCGCGTATCTGTTAGGTCCAAACGGTTTTGAATACTTTTTTGATGGCTCTGGAAATGTCGCCGCTTCGGGTTTGCTTGCACCAGGCGACTACATTCAATCCTGGTACACGTTCTTTTCGCCGCCGATTGAGGTAGACAACGACGGTAACATCGTTTTTATTCCGCTGTCTGGCACAGGAAACAATACGGGCAGTTTTAACATGACGTTCTCCGTTCCGGAACCAACTAGTTTGGTCGTGTTTTTTGCCAGCGGCGTCGGTACGTTGATTGCTTGGCGTCGGCGAAAGAACGGCTTCGGCGGCCGTTCTCTAAGCCTGGAAAGTGATCGTGCTCAATCCTGAACTTAAAAAAAGCAATTGTTACCAATCGAGTTGCGCGCAAGCCAACTCGTTTGGTTGTTCATGTTTTATCCCCATTACCTTTACTTAAGGAAGAAGGAGACCGTCCATGTCTCACAGATTCAGCATTCCGAATTGCCGATTCGGCGCGATGCTAGCGTTATTGCTGGCAATTCCCGGCGTATCTTTTGGTCAATACACCAATGCGCAGCTCACGACTATCGTGAATAATCAGCAAGCCCAGATCGCGGCATTGCAGGCCCAAATCAACGTACTTGCGGGCAAAGTAGCAGTACTACAAGGGACGCCTGTTCCTGGCCCGCAGGGGCCAGCGGGTCCGGCCGGTCCAACCGGGCCGCAAGGGCCGCAAGGTGTAAAGGGCGATCCTGGCTTGAACGGCGCTCAAGGACCGGCGGGTCCGGTCGGGCCGCAAGGGCCGGAAGGCGCGCCTGGTCCGATGGGAGCGGTTGGCCCGCAAGGAGTAGCGGGGACGCCCGGGGCGCCTGGCCCGGTCGGGCCACAAGGCGCAATGGGACCGGCAGGACCAGTGGGACCGGCCGGGACGAATGGAATTGACGGCGCCCAAGGTCCGAAGGGTGACACGGGAGCAGCCGGTCCGCAAGGGCCGGCCGGTCCGCAAGGGCCGGTGGGCCTCCAAGGCCCCAAGGGGGACACTGGCGCGACCGGCGCGACCGGGCCACAAGGTCCAGCGGGGCCGCAAGGCCCACAAGGGGTGAAGGGAGATAAGGGCGATACTGGGGCAACAGGTGCGACCGGGGCGACAGGTGCCGCAGGCCCACAAGGACCTGTTGGAGCCACTGGCGCTCAAGGTCCTAAGGGGGACAAAGGCGATACCGGAGCGACAGGTGCCGCAGGCCCACAAGGACCAGTTGGAGCGACGGGAGCGCAAGGTCCGCAAGGAGTGACGGGCGCAACTGGAGCGACTGGAGCACAAGGCCCGCAAGGCGCGACCGGAGCACAAGGCCCGCAAGGACCAGTTGGAGCGACCGGACCAACGGGTGCGACTGGACCTCAAGGGCCGCAAGGACCAACGGGTGCGACTGGGCCCCAAGGGCCGGCCGGCTCAATCTCAATCCCTATCGTTAACGGTAATAATGTTGGTGATTTGCCTAACGGCACCGTCCAAGGGCAGTTGATTTACCTTAGGACAAGCAGCACATCTGGGACACTATACTGTTGGGATGGAAATGACTGGGAAAAAGCCGGTGATTGATTGAGTTGTTACTGAGGCAGGGTCATCCCAATTAGAGGGCGGAGGGTTCGTGCGTCAAGCAAACCCTCCCCCTTTAGAGTATTTTCTTACGATTCGTAGAATTTGGGATTGGCGAATATCAAGTCAAATACCCAGCAACGTTATGCTTTCCAGCAATTAGGTCCACACCCGACAATGCGTGAAAAAGGAACGAAAATGCGAACGCGTCTCGTCGTCCTAGTTTTGATGTACACGTCTTTTGCTGGCGGCTGTAAACAGCCTGAGCCGGAAATCACCGTCGCTCCCGTCGCAACTACCAACGCGCGACCGGAGAACACGCCCGAATTAAGCTTGACGGCCGCCATCGAGCAATTGGGAGGCAAGGTGGAGCGCGACGAAACGGGCGCGGCCAAAGCGGCGAGCCAAGTCGATTTGACATCTTCGAAGGTCAATGACGCACAACTGACAACGCTGCCACTTGAAAAGGTGCGCTCGTTAGTTCTCGGCGGCACCACAGTTTCAGACGCGGGCCTCGCCGCGCTGAAGCCGAATGTCGATCTGCACATGCTCTATCTGAGCCGCACGCCGATCACGGACAAGGGGTTGGCCCATTTACGAATATTTCCCAATCTGCGAACCTTAGACCTGAGCGGCACCCATATAAGCAATGCCGGGTTGCAGTGTTTGGATGCGTTCGAAGCGTTGCAAGTCTTATCCTTGAACGATACGCTCGTCACAGACGCTTGTCTGGACAATGTCAGCAAACGAGCCCAGCTCCAAAGCCTCTATTTGCAGAACACGAAGATCGCTGGAAATGGGCTGCTCTCCTTGCGAAGCTTGAAACAACTGGCAACCCTGGACTTGAACGGAACGCAAGTCGATGACGAATCCTTGGCCCATCTGAAAGCATTGACCGCCCTGCAAACGCTTTCCCTCAAGGGGACCAGAGTCTCCGCGAAAACCATCACGGAACTCAAGGCAGTAATGCCGAAGCTGACAGTGATATCGGACTGATCATCGGCCTCGCTCCTCTTCTCTCCATGCCGCGTTCTCCTTATACCAATCTTCATCAAGGAGAACTCTGATGAGCACCACGTATCAAGTCATTGGCACTCGCCCCGTCCGTCACGACGGAATTGATAAAGTCACCGGTCGCGCCCAATATGGGGCCGACTTTCAAGCAGCCGGGCTTTTGCACGGCCGGGTCGCACGCAGCCCGCATGCCCACGCCAAGATTAAGAAAATCGACATCTCCAAAGCGCTGGCCTTGCCTGGCGTCGAAGCGATCGTCACATCGGCCGATTTCCACGATCCGGGCGATCGCATGGCGAATCTTGGCGAAGGGGCGATCAAACTGCGCGACCTGAGCGGCAACTGCATGGCGCGCGACAAGGTGCTGTATAAAGGACAGGCGATTGCGGCAGTCGCTGCCGTCAATGGGCATGTCGCGGAAGAGGCGTGCAAGCTCATCGCGGTCGAGTACGAAATATTGCCTAGCGTGACCGATGTTGTGAAGGCGATGCAACCCGGCGCGCCGATTCTGCACGAGGATCTTGTTACCGAGTCGATGGCCGGCGCGAGCGAGAAGAAACCGACGAATATCGCCAAGCATTTACAATATAAGCTCGGCGATTCAGCCAAGGCGTTTGCCGATGCGGCGGTGGTGATCGAGCGCACATTCGATACGGCAACGGTGCATCAAGGCTATATCGAGCCGCACAATGCGTCGGCGCTGTGGAACTCCGATGGCACGGTGACGATCTGGTGCAGCACGCAAGGTTCGTTCAGCGTGCGGGCGCAGGTCGCGGAGTTGTTGCAATTGCCGCTCGCCAAAGTCAAGGTGGTACCGATGGAAATCGGCGGCGGCTTCGGCGGCAAGATCCGCGTCTATCTCGAACCGGTTGCGGCGGTGCTCAGCAAGAAGACCGGCAAGCCCGTGAAAGTGTTGATGGATCGCGCGGCCGTCTTTGAAGGGACCGGGCCGACGCCCGGCTCGCAAATCCGCGTCAAAGTCGGCGCCGACAAGAACGGTAAGCTCGTCGCCGCCGAAGCGAACCTCGCGTATGAAGCGGGGGCCTATCCGGGTTCGCCGATCTGGGCGGGTTGCGTGTGCATCTTCTCATGCTATGACATTCCGAATCTGCTGATCAACGGCTATGACGTCTGCGTCAACAAGCCGGCAACGGCGGCGTATCGCGCGCCCGGCGCGACCAATGCGGCGATGGCGATGGAAACGGTCGTCGATGAGATTTGCGAGAAACTCAAAATCGATCCGCTCGATTTTCGCATCAAGAACGCGTCGAAAGAAGGCACGCGCCGCGCAGACGGGCCAACGTTTCCGCGCGTCGGCAACGTCGAAACGCTGGAAGTCGCGAAGAAGCATCCGCATTACACCGCGCCATTAGCGAAAGGCACGAACGCAAAGTACCCGCGCGGCCGAGGCGTCGCGTCCGGCTTCTGGTTCAACATCGGCCTGAAGTCGTGCGTCAGCGCTGCCGTCAATGGCGACGGTTCCGTCAGCCTCGTCGAAGGTTCGACCGACATTGGCGGTTCGCGGACCAGCATCGCCATGCAGCTCGCCGAGACGCTCGGCATCGCCGCCGACGCCGTCAAGCCGTCCGTCGCGGATACGGATGCGGTCGGCTATACCGATGTCACCGGCGGCAGCCGCGTGACCTATGCGACCGGCTGGGCCGCGTATGAAGCGGGCAAGGACATTCAACGTCAGATGATTGAAAAGGTCGCCGGTTGGTGGAAGGTGAATGCCGAGGATGTCGATTATGTGAAAGGGACCGTCGTCTCGAAAAGCGATGCGAAGAAGAAGATGACGTTTCAAGAGATCGCCGCCGAGGCGCAAAAGCACGGCAGCGTCGTCATGGGCCGAGCGAGCGTCGATCCGCCCTGGCCCGGCGGTGCGTATGCGACGCACATCGTCGATGTGGAAGTCGATCCCGATACCGGCAAGGTGCAGGTGTTGCGCTACACCGCCGTGCAAGACTGCGGCAAGGCGATTCACCCGAGCTATGTCGAAGGCCAAATTCAAGGCGGCGCCGTGCAAGGCATCGGCTGGGCGCTCAACGAGGAATACGTCTACAACGACAAGGGCGTGATGACGAACGCGAGCTTTCTCGACTACCGTATGCCGACCTCGCTCGATTTGCCGATGATCGACGCGGTGATCGTAGAGGTGCCGGATCCCAAGCATCCGTTCGGCGTGCGCGGCGTCGGTGAGGTGCCGATTGTTCCGCCGTGCGGCGCGATTGCAAACGCGGTGTATCATGCGGTGGGCGTGCGTATGCAAGAGCTGCCGATGTCGCCGGCGCGGGTGTGCAAGGCGATGCAAGTTAAAAAGTGATCCCCACTCAAGCCCCACCATGAGCGAAGCGAATGGTGGGGGTCACGCGGATCGCGCTTCCGCCATCAAGGATTCGCATGAACGCAGGTGTCGTAATCTTCGTCTTGAAAATCGCCGTCGTTGCGGTCACGCTGCTTTGGATTTGCTCCTTGATCGCGCTGGCGCGAGGCAACTACCGCCTGCATGGCCGCATCAACATGGCGTTCTTCGGCTTGACCCTGGCTGCATTGTTCGGGCTCGAACTCATCGTGCGCTTGATCGAGCCAGGTATCTTTGACAATTACTTCGTACAGCGCGACGCGGTGATGGCAATGAACCTCCATCTGTCGTGTTCGATTCCATCCGCGGCGCTGCTCTTCGTGATGCTGTTCACCGGCCTGAAGCATTACCGCACGTTTCATGTCGCGACGGGCATCTTGTTCAGCGTGCTGTGGATCGGCACTTTCATCACGGGCGTCTTCTTTCTGCCTCATGAGTTGCCCTGGTAGGGACCGGCGATGCCTGAAGAACGCCAGGAGCAATCGACGACGTCCGAAGACTTGGGACGAACCTACGCCGCGATGCTGGGCGATGCCGGCTGGCAAGTCGATGAGTCGGCGGCACCGGTCGTCGCCGAGGAGCCTGCGGCGCCGCCTCCGCCGATGCGCATAATCGAAGCGCTCCTCTTCGTCGGCGGCGACCCGTTGACGGCGAAGCGTGCTCGCGAGATCGTGCGCGGGCTCAACGAAGATCAATTTGACGCCGCCATCGCGCAACTCAACGCCGACTATCGCCGTCAGGCCCGTCCTTATGCGATACAACTCGACGGCGCCGGTTGGATCCTCACGCTTCGGTCCAGATATCGCTCGCTCATCGAAAAACTCTACGGTGGTGTCCGCGAGGCGCGTCTTTCTAGCATGGCCATTGACGTGCTCGCCGTTGTCGCTTACCGCCAACCCATCACGAAAAGCGAAGTCGATACCATTCGGGGGGCTGATTCGGGCTCGCTTCTGCGGCAACTTGTACGGCGCGGCCTCATCCAAGTTGCTTTCGGTGTCGATAAGCCGAAAGACGTTGGCTATGCGACCACGCCGCGTTTCCTCGAATTGTTCGGCCTGGCCAGCCTCGACGATCTGCCGAAAACGCACGACCTGCAACAAATGTGACGAGCGTTTTAATTCCAATCGACGATCGCAAACAGAGGCTCCATCCTCTATCCCGATCTCGCGGAGGATCCCGGGAATGAGGAAAAAACGGCAGGTATCACGTGTTAATACCTGCTGGTAAATGCGGTGCAAGGGTCAACCGCTCTATGCGGCCTTTTGGCGGCGTTTGCGAGTGCGCGCGGCCTTTCGTGCGGACGCGGATCGTGCTGCAGCCGGGCGAGCGGCCGATGCAGCGGCGCCGGCGTGGCCGCCTTTCTTTGCCGGCGCTTTATTTGTTTGTTTGCCGACGCCGGAACCACTTTTTTTGCCGCCGCTTGTCATTGAATTGACGGTTGCCCAGGCGCGTCGCTCGGCTTCTTTTTTTGGAACACCACGATCTTCATAACCATCTTCGATGTGCTCGGCCTGACGTTTTTGCTTTTCAGTGTATTTACTTTTGTCGCCGCGTGGCATGATAGGGTTCTCCTGATAAAGGGGTGCAACTGTTAGCGCATACATCATGCAGTGCAAAAGCAATGCCGCAGATTTAGCTTGTCGCCCAACTTCTGTTATTGCTTACAGAGCATTGCCCAATATTGAATTCTATCCTGCGTATTCTTGTCCTCGGGCCTACCTGTTGCCCATTCGATTGATTCATTCCTCGCATTCCGCACAATCGGAACCCTACTTCCGAAAATAGGCAAATTAGGATTGTTGGGGATCGTTTTCCTGAAATATCAATTATAATGAGGCGGGAATGGGCGCTTTATTTTGTTTTTCCTCCAGGGGTGTCTATCGATGTTGCGAGGCACACTCTTTTTGACGATCGCACTGAGCTTTTGCAGCGTGGTCGCTTTTGCGCAGCAACCGACACCGGAAAAGAAGAGCGAATCTGGCAAAGGCAAGGAGGACGCCGGCAAAACGAAGCTCAATGGCAAAGACACGACCACCAAGAAAATGCCGTTCAGTAGTATCCCTACGCCTTCTGACGCCATCATTGTGATCGTCGAAGAATTGCGTGAAGCGATGGATTTGTTCCCGAAAATGGTTCTGCTCACTCCGGAAGCGTATCGCAAATTGAACGAACAACGCCTGGCCCTCGAACGCCTGCTTGCCAATCCAAAGGTGTCGCCATCGTCTTGTAAGCTCGTCGGTAAGCTGGAGGGCGACTTTCTACTCTTCACGGCGGAGATCGGCTTCGCCACCTTACAGCCGAAAACGACGGTGATGTTGGGGCTCAAGGGAGGATTTCTCACTGATCAAGGCGACCTCGATGGACAGCCGCCGAACCTCGATTACACGGACGATGGGTATCTCGTGCGCGTTGAAAAAGAAGGACCGCACCGTCTGGTGTTAAATCTGCGCGTGGCGGCGTCGATCAAGAAAACGACGGGCAACACACTCGAACGAGCAGCCAAACTCGAAATGCCGGGCGCCGCAGCGACCATGCTTTCGCTCGAACTTCCTCGCGGGGTTGAAGAATTGCTGTGGAATGACATCCCAGAAAAGACGAAAACGCCCGGTCATTGGGAAATCGGTCTGGGCGCCATCAAATTGCTCAGCTTGAACTGGAAAGAATCGACTCCAAACACAGGCAATTCTCCTTTGGCAAAAGTCGATGGGAATATCACGGTGCGCATCGAAGACGCCGCCGTCAACATTGCGGCAGAGTTGTTTCTTGAAGATTTGCGACCTTTTACCAAGGAGTGGTTGCTCTGGCTGCCCCCCCAGGCGAAGATCACGGAGGTGAAAGCGCCCAATGGGTCCCTGCGCGACTGGAAACTCCCAAGCGGCGGCTCGCCCTATTATCGCATTTCGGATGTGTCGCCGGGCAAATGGCAAGTGTCGATCACACAACGAACGGCGCGCCCCAGTGCCGCCGGCGCACGCATCGCTGTCGGCCCGTACCACGTGCTAGGCGCGTTTCAGCATGCCGGAACGATCAATGTGCAAATACCCGCGGAAGTCACCTTTGGACAACGATTGGTGTTTGCGCGTTTCGGCAAAACGGAACAGATCAAGAATACGGAAACCGAATCGGTGTTTCATTACACGATGCCGACGACGACGGAGAAGATGCCTAAGACGCTCGCCTTCATCAAGGCGCCGTTGGAATTAGAATGGCGAACCGAGAAGAATCAACTCGAAACGCACGTCGAGCACTCGCTAAAATTGAAGCCTGTTTTACAAGGTTGGGAGATCGATGCGACAACACGAATCAAGGCGACCGCGCTGTTCGCTCCGTTCAATTCTCTCGACGTAAAGTTGCCCTTTCCGCGCCCGCGCGGCATCTCGGTGATTGGCACCAGTTTGCCATCCTCAGGATTTCCGAGCAGCCTGCCGTGGGGCGGTATCTGGAAAACGTATGCCATACCAACTTCGCCGCATGAGGACGTGAGCATCGTCGATGACAATGGGAATCCTCTCAAAGTGATGCCGCAAGATGCGGCGGGAAGAGTGCGCATCATCAGCGATCGAGCATCGGCGAGACAGTTGATCGTGCTTATCAAAAACACATTCTTCCTTGCGGCTCAGCAAAAGCGCGTTCGGCTTGAATTGCCTCGACCGCTGAATACGAATGATCGCCGTGCCGGATTGACGATCGAAGCAGATGAGCGGGTAGAACTTTTGCACGGTCTGGAGGGGGCGGAAGAGCCGGTACCGGAGCGCCATCATTTCGATCTGAGCTGGGAACAATCACCTCCTTTCGTGGAAATGGCTTGGCGATCCTACCAGCGTGAGGTACTCGGGCACGCGACACTCGATATCACATTGTTCGAACACTCGGCACTTGTCAAGCAGAGCCTCCAATTTCCGCGTGAGTCATTGAATGGCGACGGTGCGGATGCGAAGCAGCAGCAAGTTCGTTTGATGATTCCGCGCGGCGTCACCAAGGTCAAAGTCCAATCGGGCGGCGAACTCACGAGTTACGAGGCCGATCGCCGTTCGGCTTGGCTGCATCCGTCCGCCGAGGGCCAGGAAACTGTCAGTGTCGAATTGCAGTACGATCTGCCACTTGTCCCTGCCACCGCAACGAATGGTGGGCGATCGCTTCCGGTCCTGCCGATTTGGCCGGCCCATGTTTCGCAGAAGGACGTCAAAGTTCGCGTCTGGGCTTCGCAGTCGGCGACGCCGCGCTTGTCGAGGTCGGGGCTGAACGGTGCGTGGAAGGAACGAAGCATCGAATTGGTTGAGAAGAAGGATCATTTCCCTGCCCTAGTTCTGGAGGGCTATGGCGTCGACTTACCGTTGACGCTAAGGATTGATGAAGTCAGCGCGACGCACTTAGCTGCGTTTGTCGCGGATCGTGCGCTGATCGAAGTTCGCACGAATGAGGATGACAGCCAGCTGGTCCGGGCACGTTTCTGGTTACGCAAGATTCAAGGCGCGCACGTCGAAGTAGAATTGCCCGTTGCGTTGTCTCGATTTCGTGAATCGCCTACGTTCCTCCTGGGAAACAAGGTGATCGTGCCGGAGAAAAAAGACGCTGCTGAACGTATTGTTTTATTGAGACTGCATCCTGACTTGATGACCACGCCAACGATTCTGGAGATTGCATTTACCGTTCCTGCGGACGGGCTAGATCGTAATGCGCCGTGGCGAACGACGTTGCTCGCGCCAGTGTTTCGTTCCGAAGTAGTCATTGGGCAAATGCGTTGGCTGTTCAGCGCGCCCGGCCAGCTTATGGCTGTTACGTTGAACCACAAGGCGCGGCCCGATTGGCAGTGGGGAGTGCAGGGTTGGCTCCCCGCACCGGAACCTGCCGCAACTCGTGCGGAGATGGATGGTTGGTTGCTTGGCAAGGAATCGACCCTACCAGCCGAACTGCCGACGTATTCGTTCGCACTACTTAGCTTACAGCCAGAGACGCTGTATCATTTGCCGCGCCACGGGTGGTTGCTAGGTTGCTCCGGCATCTTTCTGATCATGACGTTGGGAGCCTATTTCTCGCCGATGTCGCGCCTGGCCTATTGGATTCTGCTCTTTTTACTTGGCCTATCGGCCCTGGTCGTAGGCATCGTGTGTCCCGCCCTCCTGCCGCCCTTGGCGTTTGGGCTGCAACCCGGCGTCGTGCTGTTCGCCGCGTTCATCGGCGTCCATTGGCTCATCCAAGAACGCTACCGTCGGCAATTGGTTTTCATGCCGGGATTTGTACGTCCGAAGATTGGTTCGACGATGATGCGGTCGAATTCGGCTCAACGTCCCCGCGAAGCGTCGACAATTGATAAGCCAAACGCCGCCGCGGAGGCGAACGCCGAAGAGGCGCCCGAAACGCCTTCCGCGGGTTCGTGATTACCCTAGTTCGAGAATCGGTATGGTGCCGCTGAATCGCCATCATTGTATTCGTCGCATCGCCTGGATGATCCTCACGCTCGCCTTTGGCGGGGGGTCGTTTCCAGCACATGCGCAAACCGACCGAGGCGAGCCTGTTTCGATTCAGCGAATTCTGGTAAACCCGGCCCATGTCGCCAAGGAAATGGAAAAGGTCCAGCAAGGCACGCTTATTCCCTGGCCGTTGAAAAAATTCGAAGCGAGTCTGGACCGTATTCAGAAGGCAATGCAGGCGCGCGAAGCAAAGCCGCGCTTGACTCAGGCGAAATATAGCGCAACGTTGGTTGGCTCAACTTTGGCCCAGGGCAACGGTCAATGGTCGATTCACAGTTCTGGCCCTGATGCGCTGCTGCCAATCGACGCTCTGAGTATCGCCTTGGCGAAAATGCGCTGGCAGGAAGGCAACGATGCACTTCTGGGCGAGTTTGATGGCAAAGCCCTCAGTCTACTTGTGCCGCGGGCAGGCAACGGCGGTACGCAAATGTGCTACTTTGATTGGAGCGCGCGCGGCGTACCTGGCAGCGACGGCCTAGCATTTTCACTCGCCTTGCCCCCGTGCCCCATCACGTCGCTCGATCTGAAACTCCCCACCGAGCATTGGCTCGCAGCATCAAAGGATTCCGTGCTCGTCGAAGGGCCCTTGGACGCCGGTTCGTCCACCCATCGCCTCTGGAAAGTGCATGCGGCCGGTCAAACGCAAATCGATTTGATCGTGCGGAAAATTTCCGAGCCCAAGGGTCCCGACCCGACCCTGTTTGCCCGAGTCCAAAGTGTGCAATCGCTCGAACGCGATCGCGTCACGCTGACTCATGAATTCCAGGTCGACATCCTGCACGGCAGCATCAGCGAGCTTGTGCTGGAAAGCGATCACGCGTTGCAGCCGATCGATGTTACGATAAGAAGCGGTGAAGTCAAGCGCTGGCAATGGATTGAAAACGCTCGGAAGAAAGATGCAAAGGGCAAATCTGTCGGCGTGCTCGGCACCTTAAAAATTGAGTTTCACCAGCCTGTCCAAGGCAAGCTTCATGCGCTACGCGTTCGCAGCCTTGCCAAGACACCCACCGCCAGCGAATGGGTCAGTCCCGAATTGCGCGTCCGCAATGCCATCATGCGCGGCGAATCGCTGCAACTACAATTTCACCCCGAGTTCCGCCTCGGCAAATGGGACGCCGGCACTTTTCAGCAACAGCAAATCTCCACCGATATCGATGGACGCCAAACGCTCACCCTCGCGGATACCGCGGCGAACGCCGACACTTCGCGACGTCCAACCATCAGGCTTGAGCATACGCATCAAGAAGTACACACCAAAGAACACTATCACTGGCAGATCAATCCAGACGGGGCAATCTTCAATGCGGATATCAACTACCTGCCATCGCGCGGCACCCTCTTTGAATTGGCGGTGAAGCTGCCGAGGCCGTTTTTGAATTACTCCATCGAGGCGCTGGAACTCCTGCCCGAAGACATGCTGCGAAGCTGGCATCTTCAAGGCGACATGTTAATCGTCGAGCTAAAAAATGCTCTCATGCCAACGAAGAACGCTCGCCTGAAAATTCGATTCCGCAATCACCTGCTTGCAGTTCCGACCGGCGCCCGGACGCTTGCGTTTCCCGATGTCGAACCCCTGGATGTGACGCGACGGGAAGGGAATATCGCCTTCTACGTCGATCCCGGCTTGCAAGCGCAGTTGCTCAATTCCTCTTTGCCCACGAGCGGCAATCCCAAGGCAAAGCATGACGCCATTCAGCGCATGCCGAGCTTTCAATTTGCTTTCCGCGATCAACGCTTCACCGCAACCATGCGCGTGAAGCCGATTCCAGCAGAGGTGCGCGCGCGCGGCGAGCACACCGTGCGCCTTTCTGACGCGCCGGCAATTTTGACATCGCGTTGGGAGTTTGAACCGCTCACGGGTACGGCGGATTTCCTCGACTTTCAAGGCCCGCCCGGTTTTCCATTCACGTGGAAATACTTGGCCGATGAGAGTACGCTCAAGCTCCATCACTGGGAGCGATTGCACATGCAAGAAGCGGCGGTCCCGCTGCTTTTTTTCGGAGTTCCCAACAGCATGCAGGCCGCAGTGTTGCACGCGGTGATGCCAGCTGGTCCGCGCTTTCGGTTCCATTTGCAGGAACCTTTAAGGACTTCAGGCAGCTTGACCATTCAGGCAATCATTCCGCGTGGCATATCGGAGGATGACTGGCGCCGGCTCGCGCTCCAAATGCCCAATCATCAACCTTGGGAACGCTTGAGCACGGGATTGGCGACAGACGTCTTGCCGACAATGCGTTCCTCCAAGCATTGGCGTGTCCCGTTGATGACGCCTCTGCAGTATTCGACAGCCGATCACGAAATCCTCGTACAGTCCGCGCACGATCCCATTGAAAAACTCGAGACGCGCGGCTTCGATCGCGTATCCGCGACAACTCTGCCCAATGTGCAATCCCCTTTATCGGCTCTGTCCGTTCATGCATCGAGCCGCACGCTTATTGGCCAGCCTGAAATGGCTCTTGTGACGCGCAGCGAGAAACACCCGGCATCGTTGCTGGAATTTTGCGACGACGCCAGCGTCACGACGTTTATTCGCAAAGACGGTCATGCAATTCATCGTGTGCAGTTTCGCCTTTGGCATTGGCGAGATCGAAATCTTTCGATCGGTTTCACGGCGGGCTGCCGACTGATCGCCGCACGGGTACATGATCATTGGCTGGACCAGCTGAACGTCAAAGACGACAGCAAAGGCGTCCGCTTGACGCTGCCTTTTGATCAAAACACCGAATTTGTTCGTTACGAACTTTTCATGCTTGACGAGAGTGTTGAGTACTTCATGCCGGGCATGTTGAACGCCCGCCTTCCGCTAGTCGATTGGCCGATCGTGCCGCTTCAGTTGAAGACGCGCTTGTGCCTCGCAAAAGACTGGGCGCCGCTGCAACATGCGACGCTGGCCTCCATCGGCACGCCGCAACGCATAGCGGATTCGTCCGGGACTTGGCGTTGGTTGCACAGCTTTTGGACGACCGGGCGTAGCTGGATGCCCTTCGCCGAACCTCGGGACCTGGCAAAACGAGATCAGCAGCGCCGTGCCGTCTTGGACGCCGCCGCCCAGTTCCGAAACAATCTTGCGCGGCCAATGAAGTTCGGCGAAGCTCTGGAAAGCTTCACGTTACATGTCATGAAAGATCAATGTCCTTTGGTGCTAGATCAGACGTCTTTGCGTTTGCTCGGCCTCACTCCTGAAACGCCGGTTTCTGCAAACCTACCGGCGGGCAAAGCTTTTTGGGAACCGCTCGGCCTAGTCTACGTCCCATGCGACGGCGTCGCGCTGTTGACGTCGCCAAAACGCGTTCAACAATTTGGCATCGACGATTCCATCGCGGTCGAATTGCTCAATCCCGCACTCCGAGAAGCAATCCTTCATGGCCAAGATTCCTCTGCCAGCTTCGCAACGGTGGTGCATTGGCTGAAGAGTATTCGGTCCGATGAGTATTCGGCCGCCTACGCCAACAGGTTTGCCGTCTCGGAATACACCGGCGAATTCGAGGAGATGACACAATGGCGCGTATTTGGCGATCCGTCGCGCGAAATCCAGGTGACATTGATTGATGGCTCGACCGCTCAATACGTCGGCTGGATCATCGCTGCGTGTTTGGCGATAGCACTCGTTCTGCTACATCGCAAGCTGGATTTCGTCGCCTGCACGCGCTTGGAGTTACTGTTGCTGACGTTTAGTGTTCTGCTCGCAATCTGGGCGCCGGGAAACGTTCGGGAGTTCTTGATGGTGCCTGGCATCGGCGTTCAAATAGTCTTGATGCTCTGGGGGATATGCCGTCTTTTGCGTCAGGATCATGCGCTGGCGGCGAGCCGAGCGTCAACCGTGACGAAGCAGACGGCCAACTTTGGCGCCATGCTGCTTCTGCTCAGTTGCGTTGGCTACGGCGCGAACGCTCAACCCGCCCCGCCGCGCGTCTACGCCGTTTTGATTATTGACGCAAAAGAGCCATTAGCTTTGCTGACTCCGGATCTAATTGCCAAGCTCGACGAAGTCGAAAATCATTCAAGCACGGCTGCATCCGCGCCGGTATTGCTCGCGGCGAAGTACGAGGGCCACGTCCAGGATGATCTCGCTCGTTTTGACGCGATCTACGATCTACACGCCGGCAAAGATCAGGACACGTTAGTCCTGCCGCTTTCGGGTGTGCAATTGCTCGACCAGACCCTCTTGGACGGAACGTTGGTTTATCCGACCGTACAGAAAAACTCTTATATCATTCCGATCCGCGGCAAAGGTCCGCACCAACTGCGACTCTCCTTCACTGCGCGCGTGACACCGAGCAACGAGTATCTGGACTTGCGGTTCTCCGTGCCGAAACTTGCGATCAATCAAGTCACATTGCGTTGGCGAAAACCGGTTCAGGCCGCACATTGTCTTTATTGTTGGGGCGAAGAGCAACGTACCCTCATTGAAAACGCAGCCATCTCCAAGTGGGAAGGTCAACTCGGCTATGAAAGCGTGGTTCATCTCCGGTGGCCCGGCGCTTCGATGCTGCCCGGGGCGAACGCGATCGAAGTCAAGGAAGCACACTACTGGGACCTGCGGCCCGATACTTTGGGATTAACCAGTTCGCTGCATTACGAGATCGGCAAGAATTCGCTCGCCCAACTGAATGTCGCGCTCCCGGAGGGACTTCATATTCGTGCAATCGAGGTGCAGACCATCTACCCAGCAACGCTTCCAGCTCCCATCTCCATCAAGAATTGGCGTGTCTCTGGCAAAGGCGCGCAGCGCCGACTGATCGTCGAGTTTGTTCAGCCGATCTCCGGCAATGTTGCTCTGCAAATCGAAACGATGCCTCAGACTATTGCTGTTCAAAAGCAGATGTCGCTACCGCTGCCGGCGCCTTTGCAAGGCAAGTCGGTTTTCGGCATGCTCGGGTATCGGCTCGATGCGACCGAATTGCGCACGACGGTCCAGAATCTCGCTGTGCAATCGCTGAACGTCGCCGATTTTGAGCAAGCCTGGAAGAAGCAAAATCCGCGGTCGCCTATCGCGACTCCATCTCGTGCATACAACTTTCAACGCAAGTCGCAGCAAGCCGGGCTTGAATTGATCATCCAACCGAACGTCCGTCAGGCGGCAATCGATTTGAACTGGAAGATCGATTTGCACCACGCTGACTTGATTGCCAAGGTAACTGTCACGAGTCCATACGAAGATGTGACACTGCTGGAATTCTTTGTCGATCCAGGCCTGACATTGGCGGATGTCATCGGTCCGGACGTTTACCGCTGGTCGTTGCATGAGTCGAATCTGCAAGTGTGGGTGCGTACCACCACCAAACGAACAACGCTCGAACTTGTCGGCTGGCGTGCGCTACCGTACCAAGCGAAATCTGCGGCGAAACAATCGTTCCCGCTGCCGTGCGTTTATCCATTGAACATGCAAAACCTCGTCGGTGTCGTCGCAATCGAGGCCGAGCCAGGAATAGAGATTCACACCGAACGTCTCCGCCGACTTCAGCCACAGGGGGCCGAAAAGCACCAGTACCAAATTGAAGGTACGCCATTCGATGCGTTTATTTCAATGAGCGCGCCAAAGTCTGTCGCGGCGGCGCAGACGCTCACCAAGATCGAGCGAACGGAGCATTTTCTTGAGTTCACGCAGGGCCTGCGAATCGCCACGGAGCGCGGCAGCGTGCCAGCGTTCACGGTCCTTGTTAATAATCCGTTCCCAGAGCCATTTACCTTAAGCGCGCCCGGCGCCACAGTGGTGCGTTTGAAATCCAAAATTGCAAACACTGCTGCGTGGTCCGTCAAATATCCACCAGGATCGCCGCAAGTCGTCGCCCTCACGCTTCGCGGCCGAATAGAAAAAGCTTCCTTTTCGCAAGGCACGCTCCCAACTGTGGAGTTGCTGAATATCCCGATCGAGGCATCGTACCTTATTTGGAAAGACGTGGAATGTGCGGCTGCGGATAGCGGTCGAAAAATCATTTCGCTGGGGGCGGTAAAGGACGATGTCGCCAAACTGCAATCGGTGGTGGGTCTGCAAAAACTGGCCGGTTGGAACTTGGCGCGTGCGCCAAAATCGCTGCGAGTTACACTGCCGACGTCCGTGCCTCGCGCCAACGTTCGCGTCATGCTCGCACGCCAATCCATTCAACAAGATGATCGCTTGGCGTGGGTTTACTCCATGGAATGCTGGGCCCAGAGTGCGGTTTCGACAGAGTTGCGCATGCGCTTTCCCGCGAAAGTTGGCCAGCTTGGCGTGTGGATCGATGGGCACATGACGAATGTGCGAAATCTGAATGGTAATGAATACCGAATGCCGCTGCCGCCGCAGATTGAGCCGCATTACGTTGAGGTGCGCTGGACCTATCAAGCGGAGCGTGCAACGGCGCCTCGCATGGCGCCAATGACGTTGGACTTGCCGAATGCGCCGTCGGAATCGCATTTCCTCTGGATTCCGCCTGGGTTGGTCGCCGGGGAGGAACAAAAGCCGACCGTTCCGACGCTGCTGGAGCATCTGCTCGACGAAGCCGAGGCCCATTTGCAGATCACGGCACGCTTGGCTTCGGATGCGCTTAAACCAGTAGACAATCCAACCAAGCGCATTCTTTCTCACCAGCAACAGTTTTATGCCTGTTTGCAGCAAGCCGATTACACTGCAAAGGCTGTCTCGACACAAGGTCCCGAGATCGACGCGACGAAACGCATCGACGCTTTACGTAGGAAAAACGAGGAACTCGCAAAAGAGCGCGGTTACGAGCGACAGCGAGAAAACGCGGTGAAAATAAAATCGATTTCCTGGTCGATGAGCCGATTTCGAGATTCCGCACGCATCGGCATACCGTGGAAGGTTGAGCCGAACCAACCAGGCCCGCGCTTGCTTTCCGCGCAGAGCAACTCTCTCGAGGAGTGCCGCACTCACACGGAGTGGGTCCTGCTAATCGCGGTCTTTTTGTTGGTGTTCTCCTATTTCCGCCATAGCATTTCGCTGCTGAGCAAGTTCACGCCGGAAGTTGGTCTCGCCCTTATCTTCGTTGCAGCATGGCTCGGCGGCGTCGGCATCGTCGGTCTACTGGCTGGAATCTTCCTGGCGGCGATTCGTTTCTATCGATTGCGAAACGCTTGGCTTCATCAAGCAGCCATGCGTAATCCAGGAACCGATGCGCGTGCCACCGTCAAAGCGCCGCAAGAACCGCTGGGCTAGATAGCGGAGTCACCGAAAAAACACAGTTCACCCTTGCTTTGCGCGGTCCGGTTGGCAAACTGAGAACAGAGAGTTTTCTTGTTCTCCACCAAAGGACGGACCATGAATCGTCTTGCGACCTTGCTTGTTTTGCTGTTTCCTCTTGTCAGCGTCGCCGGCGAAACTTCGAGGCCGATGAAGGTCGAGGATCTGTTTCGCTTCAAACGCGTCGCCGATCCGCAGATCAGTCCGGACGGCAAATTCGTCGTCTATACCGTCGGCGACGTTTCACTCACCGACAACAAGGTCATCTCGCATCTTTGGCTCGTCGGCACGGACAAGAAGAGCACGCCGAAGCAACTGACGAGCGCCGACAAAAGCGATCGTCATCCGCGCTGGAGCCCCGACAGCCAATCGATCCTTTTCGAATCGAGTCGCTCGGGAACCAGCCAACTCTGGATCGTCGAGCGCGACGGCGGCCAACCGCGCCAACTCACCACCATCAGCACCGGCGCTTCGACCGGCATCTGGTCGCGCGACGGCAAACGCATCGCCTTCATGTCCGCCGTTTGGCCCGAATACTCCGAGAAGCCGTTCAAAGAAAGCGACGCTCTCAACAAAAAACGCATCGACGACAACGAGAAAAATCCCGTCAAGGCCCGCGTCTTTTCCAAGCTCTTCTTTCGGCATTGGGACGAGTATGTCGAAGACAAACGCAATCACCTGTTCGTGCTCGGTTACGCCGCCGGCAAAGCGAGCCAGCCGAAAGACGTGACGCCCGGCGATCGCGACGCCTATCCGACTTCTTCGACCTTTTCAATCGGCGACGATTTTAGTTTCAGCCCCGATGGGAAGCACTTGTACTTCACCGCCGTACCGGAGAAGAATGAAGCCTGGAGCACCGACTACGATATTTGCCGCGTGCCCGTGGTCGGCGGAACGACGAAATGGGAGACGATCACGAAAAACAATCGCGCCGCCGATGGCGCGCCGCAGTTTTCACCCGACGGCAAGTGGTTCGCCTATCGCGCACAGAAGCGCCCCGGCTTCGAAGCGGATCGCTGGAACATTATGCTTTTGCCCGTCGAAGCGTTGAATGAGACCGACGACAAGAAACGCGCCAAGCCGCGCGATATCACCGCCGAGTTCGAAGGCTCCGCCGACGACTTCGTTTGGATGGCCGACTCGGAGCGCATCTATTATGGAGCCGACGACCGAGGCAAACATTGGTACTTCGTTACAAACATCAAAGACGCCAATCCGATTCCAAAACTGACGTTCATCAGCCACAACAGCAACAACTCGATCAGCGTGAGCAAAGACGGCACACGCGTGGCGTTTGCCCGCAGCGCCATGCATCATCCGAGTGAAGTGTACGTCGCGACCGATGGCGATACCGGTTGGGAGCTTTTCAATGCGAGCAAGGCGAACGAGAAACTGCTCAAGGAGTTCAATCTGTCCATCCCCGAAAGCGTCAATGTGCTCGGCGCGGGGGGCACGCCGATGCAGATGTGGATCTTGAAGCCGCCGGGGTTTGACGCCAAGAAGAAATGGCCGCTCGTTTATTTGGTGCACGGCGGCCCGCAAGGCGCCTGGGAAGACGGCTGGAGTTTCCGCTGGAATGCCCAGGCCTGGGCCGCGCAGGGCTATGTCGTCGCCATGCCCAATCCGCGCGGCAGCACCGGTTTTGGCCAACAGTACGTCGACGAAATCAGCGGCGACTGGGGCGGCAAATGCTACGACGATCTGATGGCAGGCCTCGAACATCTCGAAAAGCAACCCTGGATCGACAACCAACGCATGGCCGCCGCCGGCGCGTCATTCGGCGGTTACATGATGAACTGGTTCGCCGTCAAGACCGGCAAGTTCAAGACGCTCATCACCCACTGCGGCGTGTGGAATTTCGACAGTATGTACTCCACCACCGAAGAACTCTGGTTCGACGAATGGGAACACGGCGGCACCCCCTGGGGCAAGAACCGTGCGTCCTATGAAAAACATTCGCCGCACAAGTATGCCGCCAACCTCGGCAAGTTCAAGACGCCGATGCTGATCATCCACAACGATCTCGACTTCCGCGTTCCGGTCAGCGAAGGGCTTCAGCTATTCACGACGCTGCAACGACAAGGCGTGCCGTCGCGATTCATCAATTTTCCGGATGAGGGTCACTGGGTGCTGCGCCCGCGCAACAGCGAATATTGGCATCGCGAGGTCTTCGCTTGGCTCAAAAAGTATGTCTCGCCGGGCGGACAATAATCGTGCGCGGATTTTTACGCGAGTACTCGAAGTCAGCGGCATCATTCATACGCGGCCTTGTTTTGACGTAACCCCTTGCCATGTATGGCCGCGAGCAAATGCTTACGGCGACGCGCGCTCACACACACCCTTTTCGTACGCATTTTTGAGAGAACGTCATAACTTTCCAATACACCAGCATTTAATTCGTACATAGTGAGCACTAATGACCATTTCCCTTACCCGTCTGTGAGTTGAAGCCGAAAGAATACTGCCCGTGTGTCACACGGGTCATCGTCGGTCGCGATGCGAATCGCTATCATGGTCCTTCGTCAACTTCGATGAAACGTTCGCGAGACACGGCATGCTGCGGCAATCCGATCTTATTTGCGTCAAAGAATCGCCCGGCAAAGGGCGCGGCGTATTTGCCATCGCGCCGATCAAGAAGGGGTCGCTCATCGAACGAGTGCCGGTGTTGTTGGTGCCAACCAAGGACTTGGTTGACGGTCCGAAGAATCCAACCTTGAACACCTATTTCTATCAATGGACCAAGAAGCACTTCGCATGCTGTCTAGGTTACGGAAGCCTTTACAATCACTCGTATACTCCAAACGTCGTGTTCAAATATGGCCGGGATACAATGACTTATCGCGCTTTGCGTTTCATTGAAGCCGGCGAAGAATTGACCATCAACTACAACGGCGATCCGAAGAGCAAAAACCCCGTTGATTTCGAGTTAGCATAGAGCGGCGGAAGTCATTCTTCCACACGCAATGAAGCGCGTATCGCGCGAACGATCGGCTCGAACTGCTCAAGCTCCAAATCGTTGACTTGCCACATCATCAGGACAGTGCCCGTGTCCGTAAGGAAGCTGCGCGTACTGCAACTGTTGGTCAAGTCGAGGCTGAAGAATCGAATGTCGTGTCCGAGCGCCGGCTGTCCCGCGACCGACTCGACGGCATCGTCTGCTTCCAAGCCCGGATAATCGGCACGCAGCGCGTCAAGCGCCGTCTGAACAACGAGATCGGCGTCCGGCATGTTCGAATCGTACGTGAGCAGAAAAAAACCGGTGCCCGGACTCTGAACGGCAACCGTCCAACCCGAATCGGCGTCCTCGCAACTCAACTGCCAATTCGCGGGATATTGAAAGCGGATGCCGTCTTTTTGAAATATCGCCGCCATTGTCGCGTCTCCTTTTCTCTATTCTATTACTGCACGTGGCTTGAAATAGCGCATTTTGAGGGTACGCAAACTTCAATCACATCGGAAGGGACGCACGATGAAACCTGAATTTTAGGCGGCCAGCCTGCTCCATATCGAACTCGCGGAGGGTCCTGGATCAAAAAGATAAACTCGATATGTCTCAAGAAAGGCACATTTAATACTTCGTATAACCATTCGCTATCAAGCCACTCAAGCGGTTAACCCTTGCTTGTTCACGCACGTTCAGTGCTCGGAATGCGAAACTTCAAAAAGCGCGAGCGAGGGAAAACGGGACTCCCTCGCTCGCGCTTTTTGAAGTTTCGCATTCCGAGCACCGAAGGTGCGCAAACAATACAGCCCAGGGCAACGCCCTGGGAAAGTACGTTGTTCCATCGCATCGCCCTGTAAGGGCAAAACAATTCGTACGTTCGAGATTTGTAACGCCCCCAGGGTGGAATCCCGTCGGTCCTGCCGTAACCCAGGGCGTTGCCCTGGGCTATATTGTTTGCGCACCTTCGGTGCTCAAAAATGCGCAACTTCAAAACTCGCGCTTTGGGCTGTGCTTTAAGCGCTCTAAATGGGATTTTGTCAATTTTAATGACTATTCTCTTGAAATCGTGAGAGAAATATTAGATGATGGCGCTTGAGTGACACCATATTCATGCTCGGCACCCTTTCGCGACTCGCGATTCTCTTCTAACGAGATGGCGTGAAAGGATGCTTTGAAGACCGGATTTCTCAGCGATGCGCATTACTCCCAGCACAGCAGCTGGAGCCATGCGTGCAAGGTCAGGGATCATGGCAGCACCGACCACCATTGATGGCTTCGTCGAATTGGGGATCAAAAGCGGTCTTCTCGAACGAGAATCGCTCAGCTCTTGCCAATCGAATTGGCAGCGGGCCGGCGCAGCGCCGCAGTCGTGCAAGGAATTCGCCGACGCTCTCATCAAAGAAGGCATGCTCACCCATTTCCAGGCCGAAAAACTCATCGCGGGCCGCTGGCGCGGCTTCCAAATCAGCGGCAAATATCGCCTCCTCGAACGTCTCGGCGCCGGCGGAATGGGGGCGGTTTATCTTTGTGAACATATACTCATGGGTCGCCGGGTGGCATTGAAGATCCTTCCCGTCCAGCAAGCCGAGGATCCCGCTTCCCTCGCACGGTTCTATCGCGAAGCCCGCGCCGTCGCTCGCCTCGATCATCCGAATATTGTCCGCGCTCACGACATCGACCACGATGACAAGCTGCATTTCCTTGTGCTTGAATTCGTCGATGGTTGCAATCTCCACGATTTCATCCGCCGCAACGGCCCTGTGAGCCCCGATCGTGCCGCCAATTACATTCGTCAGGCGGCGCTGGGTTTGCACCACGCTCATGAGAACGGCCTGGTGCATCGCGACATCAAGCCGGGAAATCTGCTGCTCGATCGTCAGGGCGTCGTCAAATTGCTCGATATGGGTCTCGCGAGGTTCTTTCACGAAGATTCCGCAGCATTCATCAAAGAATACGAAGTCGGCTACATCATCGGCACAGGCGACTACATCGCACCTGAGCAGATTGTCGATAGCCGAGTCGATATTCGTGCCGACATCTATAGTTTAGGCGGCGCGCTGTATTTCCTCCTGACCGGCAAAAGCCCGTTCCAGGAAGGCACGAACGCTCAAAAGATCATTTGGCATCAGGTGCGCCAGCCCAAGTCGTTGCGGACATTGCGTCCGGATGTGCCGGTAGAGATGAATAAGGTCTTCGAACAGATGATCGCCAAGGAACCGAGCAGGCGATTTCAGACGCCGATCGAAGTCGCCAACGCATTGGCCCCATTCGCCGGCGCGCTGACGGCGCCGACGCCGCAAGAGATGCCTGCTTCCGTACTGAATTGCTGCCAGCGTCCTTTGAGCCAATCGATGCAACAAACCGAACCGCAAAATCCAGGCACCGAACGCGAGCCAGGCGTTCTGATTCGGACTCGGACCCCGACGCCAATGAAGCGAACGACGGCGAAGTGAATCATGATCTGGCAATGCCAGAAGCAACGCGAAAATAAAACAGAAAACATAAATCGCAAAAGGGACCGCCATGAACGGCCATTCTTTTTGCGATTTATGTTTTCTGTTTTCTATTCGCGTTCAAACTCCACATCATCGAGCTACGGTCCGGGCTTCATCAAGCGCTTTCAATAGTAATTCCGGCGGTAGCCGATCCGTGATGCGATCCGGTCTGAACATCCAGCGAACATTGCCGCTGCCGTCGGCGAAGAAGGTCGTCGGCGCATTGGTATCCGTCCCGTCCGCTGCCTTGCCTTTGTCGATGACCTGCATGGCGTTGGCGACGTTCTGATCCGCGTCGGAGACAATAACGAGATGCGGGAACTTGGACTGCGTCAGCTTCGCGTCGTTTTCGTTGTCATTGGAAACGGCATAGATGCGGATGCCGCGGCGGGTGAATTCTTCGTGATGGTTTTCGAGCTGACCTAGCTCGATCATACACAGCCCTCACCAGTGTCCACGATAGAAGAGCATGACGGACGATTCCCCTTTCGTCAGATCGGCGTTCGAGAACGGCGTGCCATCCGCGAGCTTGGCGGCGAATGAAGGCAGCGGATTGCCGGCCGTTGACAGTCCGGAGTATGGAGGTGTCGCGAACATGATCAGCAGCATGTACCAGACGCCCGCGTTCATTAACGCGAAAGGCAGAATCCCGACCATGCGCAGAATGCCGCCGCGTTGCAGCACCGAAATAAACATGCAAATCACGCCAAGCGTCATCATGATCGGCACGTACCAGGGCGTCGCGACAATTTCCAGCAGGCCGAATTGTACGAAGTTAAGGATCAGGCCGAGCAGAAACACTGTGACGCCAACGACGAACCACGGCCAGCGCCGCGGCGCGTCGCTCGTGTCGAGAAGGGATTCGGTTGTCATGAATGTCTCCAAGATTTGGGCTGACTTTCCATTATACGTGTTTTTTTTGCCAGCGATTACGGTCGATTTTGCGCGAACGCAGTGATTGGAGGCGTTACTCGGAGGCCAGGCGATAGCCGATGCCAGTCTCCGTCAGGAGATAACGCGGTTGCGTCGGGTCAGGTTCGATTTTTTGACGCAGGCTTGCCATGAAGACGCGCAAGTAATGGGTCTCATCGACCCGGTTCGGTCCCCAGACTTCCTTTAGCAAGAAACGATGGGTAAGAACTTTTCCGGCATGCTGAACCAGCGTCGTCAGGAGCTTATATTCAAGCGGCGTGAGGCGAATCTCCTTTTCTTCCACGAATACCCGGCGCGCAGCCAAATCAACTTTCAGGCTGCCACAACAATAAACGGACGATTCCTTTTCTCCGGCGACTCTGGAGGCGTGACGTAGGGCGACGCGGACCCTTGCCAAGAGTTCTCCGGTGCTGAATGGTTTGGTTAAATAATCGTCCGCGCCGTGGTCCAGCGCTTGGATTTTTTGCTGTTCCTGGTCCCGCGCTGAAAGGATGATGATAGGAGCCTGCAGCCACTCGCGCAGCTTCTTGAGAAGGTCTTGGCCCTCCATGTCCGGTAGGCCTAGGTCCAAGATGACCAGCTCCGGCGGTTGTTGCACGGCAAGCCGTATTGCTTGCTGGCCGGTCTCGGCCTCTGCCAGCCGGTATCCTTCTTCCGAAAGCGCATTGCGCAGCAATCTCCGGATAGGGAGTTCATCATCAACGATCAAAATGAGCGCTGCGGACATAAAATACATTTTAGGAGACGATGCTGGCCGTGTCGTCCAGCGTAACGATCGGCGGTTTTTCTTTACATGAAAGTGTAATGGAGAACTCCGCTCCGCCTTGCAGCCGATTGCGTGCGGAGATAGCGCCGCCGTGCGCTTCGACGATCGCTTTGCAGATCGCGAGACCCAGACCGACGCCGCGGCGCCCATCGGGCGAACTGGCGGTGCCTCGAAAGAATTTCTCAAACACGCGCTGCTCCGCACCGGCTGGTAGTCCGGGACCGTTGTCGGCGATGCGAATCGTGACATGATCGTGCGCTTGCACCGCACTGATCTCGATTTCAGAGCCGGCAGGGGTGTATCGAACAGCATTCTCGAGAAGATTGATGAACACTTGCTCGATCAGCAGGCTGTCCAAGCGAAGGAGCGGCAAATCCTTGGGAAGCCGGACCTTGACGCAATGGTTCGCTAATTCCGCTTTCAGGTGTCGGCGCGAGGAGCCGACCAATTCTTCCAACGTGTTCCACTGTAGATTGAGGGTCCCGCCGCCGGACTCCAAACGCGTCATTTCGAGCAGATTGTCAACCAGGCGAGCAAGTCGGCACGATTCATCGACAATGGTCTGCGCCAGCTCTTTCCGAGTTTCCGGGTTCGGTTCCCCGAGCAGGCTGGAGCCAGCGCCGCCGATGGCGGCGAGAGGTGTTCGCAGATCGTGGGACACGGAACTCAAGAGCGAAGATCGCAATTGTTCCGTATGGACCTGAAATTGAGCCTGGCTCGCTTCGAGGACGGATTGGTCACGCTCGACGGAAAGTGCGATAAGGCTGGCAGCTGTCTCCAACAGTCTTCGACGGTCTGGATTGATAAACGTTTCCCCCGCGCGAAGTCCGATCGCGCCGAGCGTGCGTTGCGAACCGGTCAGCGGCACGAACAACGCAGACGCGTTTGGAAGGGTGTCCGTGCCCAGGCCTGCAGCTTCGCCGTGCTCGATAACCCACTGTGCCACGATCGTGTTGATCGATTGTGCTGCAACGCTGGTGTCGGCGCCGAAGCGGAGGGCGATCGTGCCGCTGGGATCGCGCAGGTAAATCACGATCTCGCCGGCAAAGATTTCGCGCAGTTGCTGCCCGGCCGCGGAAACGAGAAAGTCCGCACCTGCGACTTCGCTCATTTGTTTGGTCAAGCGATAAAGCGCCGAAGTGCGTCGCTCCTGTTGCTGGGAGGCCTCAAGCTGGCTGCGAATGCGGGCCATGAGCGTGCTGATTAAGAGGCCGATGCCCAGCATCACCGCGAAAGTAAGGAGGTATTGCGAATCATTGACGGTGAATGTGAGATAAGGGGGGACAAACAAAAAATCAAAGATCAGGACGCATGCCACGGCGGCAAAAACCGCCGGACCCCGGCCATAGCGTGCGGCAGTAAACGTCACTCCGAGAAGAAACACCATCACGATGTTCGCCTCGGCAAGTTCGAGTCGGTGGCTTGCCACGCCGATGGCGCCGCAAACGCCGACCACGAGGGCTGTCTTGAGGTATTGCGCCCACGAAATTGCGCCGGACGTGCCTTGCGCCTCGCTGCTTCGGAAGGACGATTCGGTGTCGCCCCGGATGACGTATATGTCGATGTCCCCGCTTCGCTCCAACAGCTGATCGACGACGGTTTTGCTTACGAGCCGCTTCCACCACGGTTCCGCTGTCTTGCCGACGACGATTTTCGTGACGTTTCGCAGACGTGCGAAATCCAAAATGGCTTCTGCAATGTTCGTACCGACCAGCTGTTGCGTCTCAGCCCCTAATTGCTCGGCCAGGCGGAGATGCTTGGCAATTCGATTCTTGCCTTGAGTGGAGACTTGGCTCCCATGCGTATCAACCGCAACGGCGATCCACTCGGCTGCGAAGGCGGCGGCCATTCGCTTCGCGCGGCGAATGAGTTTTACCGTGGTCGGGCTGGAACTAACACAGACCAGCAGCCGTTCGCGAGTTCCCCAGGGCGTTGTGGCTGCTTGGTCCTGCCGGGCAGCATCTACTTCTTTGCGAAGCCGATTTGCAGCTTGCAGGAGAGATAGCTCACGAAGCGCTTTCAGATTCCCTTGTTGAAAAAAACTCCGCAAGGCGCGTTCAGCCTGCTCCGGAATATAGACCCTGCCCGCCTTTAATCGGTCAACGAGTTCCTCTGGCGAGATATCCACGAGTTCAAATTCATCAGCCCGCTCAAGAACAGCGTCCGGTAGCGTTTCTTGGACCACGACGCTGGTGATCTGAGCGATGACATCATTCAGACTCTCGATGTGTTGGACATTCAGCGTCGTGTAAACATTGATCCCGGCTTTGAGGAGTTCGTCAACGTCCTGCCAGCGTTTGGCGTGCCTCGACCCCTCGGCATTGGTGTGTGCCAACTCATCGACAAGAATGAGGTCGGGTTTTCGAGCAAGAGCCGCGTCCAGATCGAACTCGCGGAGCACGATGCCACGGTGAGGAACCTGGCGCATTGGAAGGGCTTCGAGCCCGACAAGTAGAGATTCTGTTTCGACGCGGCCATGCGGCTCGACATAACCGACAACAACATCCACGCCGGCGGACTTTTCGCGCCGGGCGGCCTCCAGCATCGCGTAGGTTTTGCCGACACCGGCGGCGTAGCCGAAAAAGATCTTGAGTTTGCCGCGGCGCTCTCGGGCCTCGTCATTCTGAAGCCGTGCAAGAAGTTGATTGGGATCGGGACGATGCTCGCTCATAGTGACGACTCAAACTTGCTGTATTGTTCATAGCGGTCACGCCCGCATTGTAGCTCATCGCACAGGTCATTGAAACGTTTCAGTTCTCTGGCCGATACCAGTGATCGCGCGGAAAAGGGATGGGTTCCATTAACCACGCCAAGAAAGCTCGCCAAACGCGTCGTAACATCGTAAGTCCATCATCACTTCTTCGCGAGATCTTCAAGTGCTAAATTGAGTTTCAGAACGTTCACGCGCGGTTCTCCCAGGATGCCAAGGGCACGCGGTTCCGTGTGAGTGCCGATGGCCTTGCGGATTTCATCTAAACTGATGCCGCGCTTGCGAGCAACACGCGCCGCCTGATATTCCGCAGCCGCCGGACTGATATGCGGATCGAGGCCGCTCGCCGAATTGGTGACCAGTTCGACCGGCACGGCTCCCGGCTGGTCTGGATGAGCCTGCTTCATGGCTGCAATGCGCTCTGCAACGGCTTTCAAGTGATCGGGGTTTGTCGGTCCAAGATTCGAACCGGTTGACGATCCGGCGTTGTACGGCGTCGGCACGGTAGCGGACGGGCGGCCCCAGAAATAGCGGGCATCGTCGAAGTGCTGGCCGATAAGCTCCGATCCCACGACAGCGCCGTCGCGCCGGATTAAACTGCCCGCAACCTCATGAGGAAACGCTGCTTGTGCCAGGACCGTAATGAGCGCTGGGTAGGCCGCGCCTGTCAATAGGGTAAGCAAAACAAAGAGAACGGTAGCTGCTCGCAACTGGGACAACATAGGTTTTTCCTCACGCAAGGTTTAATGCCACGAGAACTACATCAATAATCTTGATGCCGATGAAGGGAACCAGGAGTCCTCCCAAACCATACATCAGCAAGTTATCGCGAAGCAGGCGATCCGCGGCGACGGCGCGATGTTTGACTCCTCGCAGGGCCAGCGGAATGAGCAACACGATAATGAGCGCGTTGAAAATCACGGCTGAAAGGATGGCCGTAGCTGGATGAAGCCGCATGACGTTCAGCGTATCAAGCACCGGATAAATTCCGGCGAAGGCGGCCGGGATGATTGCGAAATACTTGGCAACATCATTGGCGAGGCTGAATGTCGTGAGAGCCCCGCGCGTGATGAGCAACTGCTTGCCGATCTCAACGATCTCAATGAGCTTCGTTGGGTTTGAGTCCAGATCGACCATGTTGCCCGCCTCCTTGGCCGCCTGTGTCCCCGAGTTCATGGCGACGGCGACATCAGCCTGGGCCAGGGCCGGCGAGTCATTCGTTCCATCCCCGGTCATGGCGACGAGACGTCCACCTGCCTGGTATTCGCGGATCATGCGGAGTTTGGCTTCCGGAGTGGCCTGCGCCAGGAAATCATCGACCCCCGCCTCGGCAGCAATGGCCGCCGCAGTCAGCGGATTGTCGCCCGTGATCATCACGGTTTTGATGCCCATCCGGCGGAGTTCCGCGAAACGTTCCTTGATGCCGCCTTTGACGATATCCTTGAGATAGATGACTCCGAGCATGCATGGCCCCTCCGCGACGACCAACGGAGTGCCGCCGCGCATCGCAATGTCTTCAACCACGCGCTGCACGTCGCGAGAAATCGGCCCGCCTTGGTCCTGCACGAAATTCGTGATCGCATCAGAGGAACCTTTCCGAATTAATCGCCCGCCAAGGTTGACGCCGCTGATGCGCGTTTGCGCAGAGAACGGCAGAAACACGGCCTGAAGTTCCTGGACATTGCGGCCGCGCAGGCCATACTTTTCTTTGGCCAAGACGACGATGCTGCGTCCTTCTGGTGTTTCATCGGCGAGCGAGGCCAGCTGAGCAGCGTCGGCCAACGTGGCCAAATCGATCCCCGGTGCGGGAATCAATTCAACGGCCTGGCGATTCCCCAAGGTGATCGTTCCGGTCTTGTCGAGAAGTAATACATCGACATCCCCTGCTGCTTCGACGGCTCGGCCCGACATGGCAATCACGTTCGCCTGAATCATTCGGTCCATGCCGGCGATGCCGATCGCCGAGAGAAGACCGCCGATCGTGGTAGGGATCAGGCAAACGAGGAGCGCTACGAGGACGGTGACCGTTACCGGAGTTCCCTGTCCCGCCTCTTTCACGCTAAAGATCGAAAAGGGCATAAGCGTGACGCAAACAACCAGAAAAATGATCGACATCGCTGCGAGCAAGATATCAAGCGCGATCTCGTTCGGGGTCTTTTGACGCTTGGCGCCCTCGACGAGCCCGATCATGCGATCCAAGAAAGTTTCGCCGGGATTCGCCGTAATACGAACAATCAGCCAGTCCGAGAGAACGCGCGTGCCGCCGGTGACACTGCTCCGGTCGCCGCCGCTCTCGCGAATGACCGGAGCGCTTTCGCCGGTGATGGCGCTTTCATCAACGGAAGCGGCCCCTTCGATTACCTCGCCGTCGCCCGAAATGAGATCACCGGCTTCGACGAGTACCGTGTCCCCTTTTCGAAGGCTCGATGCCGACACGGGCTGAACGGCCGCTCCGTGTCGCGGTTCCACCAGCTTCTTCGCCGTCACGTCGCGGCGTGTCTGGCGCAGCGATTCGGCCTGCGCTTTTCCCCTGCCCTCGGCCATCGCCTCGGCAAAATTCGCGAAGAAAACAGTGAACCACAGCCAGGCCGAAACAGCAAAAACGAACCCGGGTGACTCATTGCTGGAAACAAATAGCGAGTGAATTCCAAGGGCGGTCGTGAGCAAACTCCCGACAAAAACGGTAAACATTACCGGGTTGCGAACCTGCCGCCTGGGATCAAGCTTCCAGAGTGCGTCGATGGCTGCGCGACAGACAATCGACGGGTCAAAGAGAGGTCGCGCTCGTGCGGTGGATGTCATTTACTCAACACTCCAATCATCTAACGGGCTGCCATTTGCAGGTGCTCAACGATCGGGCCGAGGGCCAACGCTGGAACGAAACTGAGCGCCCCAACAAGCAGAATCGTCCCCAGCAATACGATGACGAACAGCGGCGAGTGCGTTGGCAGCGTCCCGGTTCCAGCAGGGGTGATTTTCTTTCGGGCTAAAGAACCAGCAATGGCCAGCGTCGGGATTATCAACCAATAGCGGGAAATCAGCATCGCAAGACCGAGGGCGGTGTTGTAGAACGGTTCATTCCCCGTGAGGCCAGCGAAGGCACTGCCGTTGTTGTTGCCGGCTGAGGAAAACGCGTAGAGCACTTCGCTGAAGCCGTGAGGCCCGCGATTATTCAGTTGGCTTTTGATCTCGCCGTTGTCAGCCGTGTATTCCAAACCCGGGCCGGTCAGCGCGACGGCTGTGCCGATGAGGACGACTAACGGGGGAATAAGGATCACGAGCGAAGCCATCTTCATCTCATAGGCTTCGATTTTTTTGCCGAGATACTCTGGCGTTCGGCCCACCATAAGGCCCGCAATAAAGACGGCGACGATTACGAACATGAGCATGCCATAAAGGCCGCTGCCGACGCCGCCGAAGACGACTTCGCCAAGTTGCATGAGCCACATGGGGACTAGGCCCCCAAGTGGCGTATACGAATCGTGCATGGAGTTGACGCTGCCATTTGAGGCCGCCGTAGTTGCCGCGGCCCAGAGGGCAGAATTGACGATGCCAAAGCGGGTTTCTTTTCCTTCCATATTGCCGCCGGCCTGAAGTTCGCTCGCTTGCTGGTCCGCATGAAGATCCGTAAGCGCGGGAATGCCGCTCTGCTCGGCAATGATTGCAACCAGGGCGAGCGGTGCGAAAATCAAGAACATGGCGGCTAAAATGGCCCAACCTTGGCGAGTATCTCCCACCATCTTGCCGAACGTGTAACAAAGGGCCGCCGGTATCAGAAGAATGGCGAGCATTTGTAGAAAGTTCGAAATCGGCGTCGGGTTCTCGAACGGATGGGCGCCATTTACGTTGAAAAAACCCCCGCCGTTCGTGCCGAGTTGTTTGATGGCAATCTGCGACGCGGCGGGACCAAGCGGCAGTGTTTGCTCAGTTACCACTTTTCCATTGCTATCTTTGACGGTTTGAACAATGCGAGCCTGCTCTGCCGGCCCAAAGCTCTGGACGACACCCTGGGAGGTAAGTGCGAGCGCTAACACGATGGATAATGGCAAGAGGATGTAAATCGTCGAGCGCACGAGATCCACCCAGAAGTTGCCGATCGTTTCTGCATTGCGACGCGTTAGTCCGCGGGTGAGCGCGACGAAGGCGGCCATGCCGGTTGCGGCCGACAGAAAATTCTGAACGCACAAACCGAGCATTTGCGTGAAATGACTCAGCGTCGTTTCGCCGCCATAGTTCTGCCAATTCGTGTTGGTGACGAAGCTGGCGGCAGTGTTGAACGCGAGATCCGGGTCGACGGCAGACTGACCGTCCGGGTTGAGCGGCAACAATGCTTGCAAGCGCAACAGCGCATACAGTGCCACAAACCCTATCGCGTTGAATACGAAAAGGTTCACGACGTAGGATCGCCATGACATTTCTGCCTGCTGGTCTACACCGGCCGCGCGATACAATCCGCGTTCAACCCAGCCAAGCAACCCGTCCAGGCCGCTCGGCTCTCCTTGATAGACTCGCGCCATGTACCAGCCTAATGGCTTTATGCAAGCAAGAAGCACAGCGGCGAAAACACCGAACTGAAGCCAACCATTGAGAGTCATGCGAACCACTCCGGCTTCAAAAAGGCGACCATCAGGTAAAAGAGCAGACCAATTGCTAACAGCAATGAAACGAATTCAATTCCGCTCATGACTTCCTCGCGCTAGGCGGTCACAAAGGACGACAAGGCTCCACGACACGGCTCCGAAGGCAACGAACACAATTAGAAAAATGGTGTCAGCCATGAACGACCTCCTTTCGAAATCCCACTCTAAGAATGGTAACGAAAGGCGCGTAAAACGGGGGTCAAGCTTTGAGCATCACACGTCAAAAAAGTGTCAAGACGACTTGGTGGCGGCTCGGCGATGGCGGAGTTTGACGTGAGGTGTTCTGATGAATTGGACTGAATTGTTTTCCGTGGCGATCGGATCGGCAAAAACCGCACTTTCGACATGGTGCGGTTTTATTGCGACCTGCGCGGCCGAGATAGCTGGCACACTCCGTATGTCCTCTGCAAATGCACGGCGCACGGAGTATGCTGTTACTCATGGGTCGATGTTTCCTTCCAGGGTCAATGTTGCGGTATCTTTGCTTTGATCGATATGGATTTGCAGTTGACGGCGCAGGGCTCCGGCCTTCGTCGGGGTGAAGTTGACGGTAAGGATATGCGTGCTTTCCCGCCCTTTGGGCAGATCGATCGCAATGCCGTCTCCCAGTCCGTCAATGGACGTAACGCGGAATGGCTCGGAGGAACGCAGAAACACCTTCTTCGTAGTTGTTTCGCCGACTTTGGCGTTAATGGCGACGGGGTTCGGTGAGATCGTAAGGCGTTCTTGCACGTTGCCAAGGATGTTGTAGACGAGATCGGGATTGTTGCGATCGTTGGTTTTGACGGTGACATCGTTTTTGAAAGCGCCAACGGGGGCGTCCGGTTTCAGGGTAGCGACAAGGCGGAAGCCACGGCGGGCCTTGCCGTTCTCCGCAGGGAGCAATTCGACTTTCAGTGCATAGGGGGACGAAGGGCTGTTGAGGATTTCATTGATTTTCCAGGTTGGCGAGTTGCCAACATATTCGAGATCGACCGTCTTTGTCGGAGTTTGGCCTTTTTGCACGTTGCCGAAATCGAGTTGAGGCGGGGTCAGCAGGATGTCGCCCCGGGAGTTCATGGCGATTACGAGGGTGGCAGTCGAGATAAACTTTGGCCCAACGGTGACGAAAGCCTTGACCGTGCGCGGACCGGTAAACTTCGAGGTCTCGACGACGACATCAATGGTGGCGGTCTCTTTCGGTTCGAGCGTACGTTTGCTGGCGGTGGCTTTAACGCAATCGCAGGAGAGCCGCACTTCGGTGATATCGAGAGGAACGGTATAGATGTTGGTGACTTTGAAGCTGTACTTGAGCTGGTCGCCGCGATTGACGGTGCCGAAATCGTGGGTAAGCTTGCCGCCGAATAATTTGTCGGCCCAGGCGGAAGTGGGCTGCGCGACGGATATCGACGGGAATACAATACATGTCAATAAAGTGAGAAGATAGTCTCGCACGTTGACGGCCCTTTTGAATGGGAAACCCCGGTGGTTGGCGCAGGTATGGTGCCAAATCCGGCACAATTGAATCGCTTCAATTATAGATATGGACTGGCGGGACAAGCAACACTTTTCATTTTTTTGAAAGTTGTACCCGCTTCAGGCGCGCGGGTAGACTCGCGAAATTGAGAATGCGGCAAATAAACGAGCCCGATGCGTGAGCGACGGGTTTTATAAGACCGTCGCATACGCTTCCGGCGCGGGATCGGACTAGCACTAGCTTGCGCAGACTTCGCGGTTTAACGCGCGTTCGCGCGAATTAATCAATAAGCCTCAAGTTTTCCATGAGTTGGGTCAAGCGCGCTAGTGGAAAATCCGATATTACCGTTACAAACGGTAAACTCGCCTGCATCTTGCAAATGATGCGCGCCGCGGTTTCGAACTTTTCTGCATGGGCGGAAGGTCGGCGCTGCACGAGTCCGGGTGTGCAAGTCATTGAAAAACGAAATGCGGGTTCTCCGAGTTAGGGAGTTGACATGGACAACAAGCGCGGAAATGGCACACGAGCAAATCAGGCACCCACAAAACCGGGGATTCGGTGGGTCGCGGTGATTGTATTGTGTTTGGTGCCAACTTTGGTTGGCTTGGGAATATTTGGACCTGCCTTACTCGCGCAGGATAAGAAAGGAGCCAGTGATTTTCCCGCGGTCCCTGGCGGAGCGGGTAATCCTTTCCCGACGGCGCCGATCGCGCCGCCGATCGCGAGCGGACCGAAAGCAGGTAGCGCGGGAAAAGTGGGGTTCGTAACGGTGGATCCGTACGATTTTCCGCCGCTCAGCCCCGTCGCGCAGGCGAAGAAGCCAACCGACTCGGGATTTAAGCTGCCCGACGCGCCAATACCTCCGCCGGAGACGCCGCCGACCTCGAATCGGGTGAATCCGTTTCCGGTGGTGGTAGAGAAGCCGCCGCAGTTTGGAGATACGGCATTGAAACCGATCGTTCCGATGAAGAACGATTTCAAGGCGCCGGTATTCCCAACGAAGGGGGAGACTCCGAAGACGATCGCGGAGACGCCGAAGCGAGTTCCCGCGTCTCTCCCGGTCGTCGCGCAGAGCCAAAAGCCGTTTCCGTTGGCGGACAACGAAGTCAAACCAATCCAGCATGTGAATTTGTTCAAGGAAAAGCTGGTGCCGCCGCCGATCGTTCTGCCTGCGCCGCAGTTGGAAGGGAAGGAACAACCCGTGCCCGTGCAGTTGCCGCAACCGGTTCCTCTTCCAGGCGCGGATAAGCCTGGCGTTCTGCCGCAACCGCGACCGGTACCGCTTCCTGGCCTTGACCCTGGCCAGCTCCGCTTAGGGGTTTTAGGTGACGATCAACTTACGCCGTTAGGCGCGACGCCCGTGCCGACGAAGCAGGATCTTGACGTACAGGCCAAATACCAACAAGGCTTCATTGACCCTCGCTACACGCTGGATCTTATTCAGTCACGGGCTCGCCTGATGGTTATGAAGGAGACGCCCAAACGCATTCAAGTGTCCGACGAATCGATTCTCAGCTACACCGTCCTGGCAAACAAAGAAATCACCTTGCTAGGCAAGAATCATGGCACGACGGTGCTGACGATGTGGTTCACCGACGTGGACGACAGAAACAAAGAAATCGTGCTTAGCTACCTCGTTCGCGTGTTCCCCGATCCGGATGCGAAGAACCGACTCGAACGTATTTACCGGGCCTTGGAAATCGAAATCAACAAGCATTTTCCCGATAGCTTAGTTCGCCTGAAGCTCGTCGGCGACAAGGTCATGGTCACTGGGCAGGCCCACGACATCTTCGAAGCGACGCAAATCCTGAAGGTCGTCGTTTCGAATTCTCCGGGCGCCAGCAAGGTTCCCTCGGAAGGTTTGGCGAACGCACCACGGCCCGAAGCGCCGAACTCGAAGTCAGGCGCAACTCCTGGTCAGGAAAACTATATTTCGAGCGGCAGCCCAAGCGTGATCAACATGTTGCGCATCGGCGGCGTTCAACAAGTCATGCTCCGCGTCGTCGTTGCGGAGGTGAACCGCGCGGCGGCTCGCAGTATCGGTCTGAACTTCAGTCTCACGAACGATCAAGGCATCACTTATTTTCAAAACCTGACTGGAGCGATCACGCCTCCAGGAGTTGGGCAGATTGCCGGTGGCGTAACGCCGCTCGGCAACTTGCCGATCCGATTGGATAACGGCCAAGTGGCATTGTCCGTCAACGCCTTGAAACGCTTGAACTACGCAAAATCCCTTGCGGAACCGAACTTGGTTGCCTTGAATGGTCAACCCGCTTCGTTCTTGGCAGGTGGCCAATTCCCGGTTCCCGTCGTGAGCGGCAACGCCGTCGGCGGTCTCCAAGGAACCAGCTTCGTCCCGTTCGGCGTGCAACTCCAATTCACGCCGTACATCACGGATAAGGATCGCATTCGCCTGAACGTCAATGCCACGGTCAGCACCCGTGATGTCGCCACGGGCACGAACCTCGGCGGTGGCGGCGGCGCCGGCGGCGGCCTCGGCGGTGGTCTCGGCGGCGGTACCTTCGTCCCTGGCTTGACCGCTCGAACCTTCTCGTCCACCGTCGAAATGCGCGATGGCCAAACTCTCGCGGTGGCCGGCCTGATCCAGACCAACCATGGCGCTGATCGCGATCAGATCCCGTTCATCGGCGACATCCCGTTCATCAATCGCTTCACAGGCTTCGATCGAACGTCGGCATCGGAACAAGAATTAGTCATCCTGATCACGCCCGAGCTCGTTCAACCGATGTACCATCAACAACTGCCGCGTCTCCCCGGTTCGGACCTCTTTGAGCCGAGCGATCTGGAATTCTATCTGTGTGGCCGATTGGAAGGCCGACGCATGAACGATTTCCGCAGTCCGGTCATGAACGACATTCACCGTATCCGTCAGTACAACCGCGTCGAACAAAACTACATCTACGGACCGGCCGGTTTCTACAACGTGCCCTTGATTCCGAAATAAACCATTGTTGTGAGATTTCACGCAAGCCCAGGGGTGAGGTATTCCGAACCCCTGGCAAATCCCAGAGATTCGAAAAAATAACGATCGCGAGCAATGGAGTTCCGTTTCCCCCCTCCATGAAATCAAAAAGGATTTTGCTCATGAAGATTCAACGTTACCCGCTATTTGTCCTCACCGCCTGCCTGCTGCCGTTATTAGCGCTCGGTTGCACCACCACGCAAGACGGGACCTCCAGCGGCCACACGCTGCAGCGCGACTTTGGCAAGGAGATCCCGCCTGGGGCCTTGCCCGATCCCCCCGGCGAACACGTGCGCCGCTTCCAGGCCACCCAAGTCAAAAACGCCGAAGCAATTCAGTATGCCATTTTTCTGAATGAATGGCATATGGGCGGCACCGAACTTGGACCGTATGGCGAACACCATGTGAGCCGCATGATCCGCTATCTCGGCAGCGTGCCGCATCCGGTGTTGATCCAGCCGTGCCCCGATGCGGCGACCAACGAGATTCGCCGTAATGTCGTCGTCGCCAAGCTGCTGACAGGCGGAATTCATGACGCGGAAACTCGCGTCCGCATCGCCAACCCGGATGCCGAAGGCTTGTTTGGCGACGAAGCGCCGCGCATCTACAACCAGATGATCCGTTCCAACGCCGGCGGCTTCGGCTCGGGCCTTCAAAACGGGTTCAGTCCGTTCGGGTACGGTTGGGGCGGCGGGGGCGGCGTCGGCTTCGGCGGCTTCCCAGGCTTCGGCGGCGCCTTCGGACCCGGCGTAGTCGTCCCCTACTAATCCGGCGCTGTTTACGCAAGCCCAGGGGTAAGGTACTCCGAACCCCTGGAATCTCTTCTGCGGTATCTCAGGGGTTCGGAGTACTCACCCCTGGGCTTGTAGTGTACCGATTTCTAAGTTGAGGGTATTGCGATGAAAGCCATGCTGACGAACGTTCTCAAGCTGTCAATCGTTCCTTTGGCGTTCGGCCTGGCGGGCTGCCATACCACGAACTCGCAGTCGGCGATCGATTCCACGATCCCTTCGTTGGTGCCAGCGATGCCGGTGAAATCCGTGCGTCAGCAGGATCTTTCCATCAACGAGTCAGCCAAAATCTGCTTCGCAACCGCCCAGACGCTTGAACAGGGCGGCAAAGACGCCGAAGCGATCGCCCTCTATGACAAAGCCCGCCAGCTCGACAAGCACTTCACCGCCGCATCGACACGACGTCTCGCAGTTCTCTTCGATCGAAACGGCGAGTTCGACAAAGCACTCGCGGAGTATCGACGCGGTCTGAGCGATAATCCCAAAGACGCGGAATTGCTGAGCGACCTTGGTTACGGCTATTACTGCCGAGCCGAGTGGGCCGAAGCGGAGAAGAACCTGCGAAAGGCCGTCGCCGCCAACCCCAAGTTAGCGAATGCCTGGATCAACCTTGGCATGACCCTGGCTCAACAAGCTCGCTACGATGAAAGCTTGGCCGCGTTCGGCAAAGTCGTCAGCGAGGCGCAAGCCCGTTGCAACGTGGCGTTCATTCAAGTCACCCAGGACAAAGTCGCAGAAGCCAAGAACAACTACGAATCTGCTCTTCGCCTCGAACCGGGCCTCCAGCTGGCTCGAATCGCGCTGCAGAAAATGAACCAACCGAACTTTCGAGCACGAACGCCGACAGACACCCCCACACTGGCAAACGCTGATCCTGCCCAAACTGATGCGCCCGTGTTGAATCTGGATGCTTTGCGAGAAACGCGCACACGTGGCGAATGACCCAAGTATTGGCTGACTTCCCCAAGCCGCTTGGGGAAGGTTCGCATGGACGAATTGCCACTAAGACTATCATCAAAGTCATTAATCATCGATCGATTCCCTGCTGATCGGCGCTATTGCTGGATCGCGAACCTGCGGCGGGGTCACCTTGCTCGACAGCTGTCATTTTCGAACATTTCCGACGACGACCATTTTTGTCGCCAAACGCATGAAACTAGTTCTAATTTGCGTAAGTTATTGCCTGACTGCCTGATAGGTCATTGGATTGCGAATACGAAGGTGCGGCAGGATTGAGCGTCTGCGAAACTCTCTCATTTTTTTTCCGAATTATGGAACCAAAAACGCCATAGTCAAGTCAAACCTACATAAATTCGGCAAACGTTGGTTATTGGGAGTTAACGGCAAACTCGCTACGCCAAAAACAGGCGTTAGAACCGGGATTTCTCTTCAACCAACGATGCAGGATAGGGCAGGGAAAAATAAAAGAAAAAAATCTTGAATTATCCTTGCATATGCGAAAAAGCATGGTACACTGCTCAGCGAAATCGAATCCAGCGAATGGGAGACTTGCCCAGAATTGACCAAAGAAAACCGCAATAACAACGACCCAGTTTTCCTGTTTTCTCAGTTTTTTAGTTGACTTCGCCAAAACCAGCATTATACTGATGAAAACTTTGTGAGGTCGAGAGTTTGGTGAATTCGGGTGGCTCTTGCCAAGTAGCAGGCTTTTTCCGATCGTAGTGATTGAATAGGGGTTCTCCCTATATTGTTTCAGAAAAAACGGGTTGCTGATCTTCGTCGATTAGTTTAGTGCTTGTTCGTGCAAGCACTCAAGAAAGCTGCCCGCTTTTTTGTTTGAAGGAGTTCTTTAATGAACAGCTTGATGGTTCGTTTGTGGAATGATGACTGTGGCTACATCCTGTCGGCCGAATCGGCTTTCCTCTTCACGATCACGGTCATCGGCCTCGTCGCCGGTTGGACCTCCCTCCGCAATTCCGTCGCGGCGGAACTCGTCGAAGTCGGTCACTCGATTCACGCTCTGAGCCAATGCTACAGCATCTCCGGCCTGACCAGCTGCGGCGGCGGCGTCTGCGGCCAAGGCGTCACCGACACGTTCGTTCTCACGACGCTTGCGCAATCCGCGCCCGTCACGGTCACCGTCGAAGTGTCTTCTTGCCCGTGATTTTGAGTTGACACCTGTCAGCAACGATGAACTCTGGAGGGCTGCGAAGTCCTCCAGAGTTCGTTATCTCCCCTCCCCAAATCCACTGAATTCGCTGTTCCCCTGGGAATGCACCGAAGATGGAGCCCTTTTTTCCGAATGTGTGGTTTGGCTGGATCTTTTACGCAACCCTGATGATCATCTTGGTTGTCGCTTCGTATTGCGATCTGAAGACGTATCAAATCCCCAAGTCAATTAGCATTGTCACGCTTATCCTCGGCGTTGTTATCAACATCGTGCGCGGAATATGGGTCGGCATTGAGTTTCATGAAGGCGATTGGCTATATGGCCTAGGCCAGGCTCTGCTTGAATCGGCGGGCGGTTTCGCAACCGGTTTTGGCATCTTTCTGGTGCTGTGGCTCCTCAACCTGACCGGCGGCGGCGATGTGAAACTGTTCGCAGCCGTGGCCGCGTGGTTGACCTATAAGCAATCATTTTGGCTGTGGTTCGCTTCGATGGTTGCCATGATTTTGATCGCAGGCGGCCGTCTCGTTTACTACGTATTGACAGCCGGTATGTCGGCGACGCGTCGTGATTTTTCCAGCAAGGACGCGATGCAAGGTTCGAAAAAAGCCCCCAAAAGGCCACGTAAGCGCATTATCCCCTATTCGCTTCCCTTGGCGATTGCCGCAGCACTATTGCTCCTTTGGTTTTACCGAGTTGAACTGCAGCTTGAAGCGCCGCGAGCGAATCAGTCACCCGCTTCGTTGAATACGCAGCCGTAGAGAGTGCACAATGGCGATGATGAAAAAACCACTGTCACGACCCGGATATATCGGTTCGGTCGAGGTAGCGTTCTACTTCCCACTGATTATCCTGTTGTTAGTGGCAATTGTACAATACAGCAAGATTCTCTCGGTCGAGGCGCGTTTGGCAGGCGCCAGCCGTGAAGGGGCACGGGTTGCCGCTTCGGGAGGCAGCGCCAAGCAGATCAACGATGCCGTTTACGCTGCATTGCTTCCGGCAGAGAAAGACTTGGTCTGCGTCGAGTCGAACGCCGTTGGGTCCGACGGCAAGCCCTTGACACCGAGCATTGAATCCGTGGCCGTTCGTGTAACGATGCCGACGATCAAGGCAGTTTCCGTTCCGTTGGGTTTCATCCTGGATAAGAACCGTCTCCTGGTTGGTCAGACGGTCATGCGTCGAGAGTAATACTTGTAATTCATTGGCCAGACGTTTTTCACCAAAGAGTCAAACACCATGAGAGCTAGCACCCTTGTCGGTCTTGCCATTGCCCTGTTTCTTGGGGCGGTCGCCGTGGTCGCCGTGCGCACCTCGGGGCTACTGGATCGCCCGCAAGCCATCTTCGAAAAACAAGAACCTGTCATGGTTCTCGTGGCGAAGCGCAATATTTTCGAAGGCACAACGGCATCATCGTCCGATGTGATGCTTCGTCCCGCGTCGGCGTCGGAAATCGAATACCTCAAGAACAACCGCGAGAAGCTTTTGCCGGCAAACGTGGAAGCCGCCGCAAGTCGCGTGGCAGCACGCCACATCAGCGTCGACGAGATGCTTCAGAAGGATTACTTCCAGGAGCTTGCCATTCCCGACTCAACTACGAAGCGTTTGTCGCCTGGAATGCGTTCGGTCAACGTCGTGGTGCCGAAAGAGCGAGCCGCGGGCGGCTTGCTTCGGGTTGGTGAATTTGTCGATGTGTTCTTCACGACGACCATTTGCACCGATGCAAAATGCAGCAACCCGCAAACGGTAACGGCCCCATTGGCAAATCATCTCAAAATCATTGTGAAACGCGACAATCTTTGGACCGTGATGCAACCGGTCGGCGACCAACCGGTCAGCTATATTCTTGAGGCAAATCCTTACCGGTCCGCGCTCATTGAATTAGCTAAGACGAAAGGATCTTTGACCCTCGTTCCGACCGCGAATAACGTAAAGGCGCCAGCTCTTAACTCCGCGAATGATGACACGGCTCGCATTGCCTCGTTTGTCGCCGGCGAATCTTCAGTATCGGATGTCGATCTTGAGCGAATCCTCAACTTGTCCCCCTTGCAAACTCCTGAACCGCCCGTCGCAATCGAGCATTACAAGGGCGTCGATTATGTCGGCACAACCATCATGGACAAGAACTATGGACGCCCCAAAGCGGGCAGCGCGGGCTACAGCATGTATCCGCCCTCGGATGTGAAAATGAATTCGGCTTCTGCTACGCCTCCCCATGGGACAACGGGCGACTGCCCGACCTGCAATCGCGGTGGTAAGAAGTAATTGGAGTTTGTTTTCTCCCCCAGCATTTTTCTAACGGCCGCGAATACGCCTCCGCCAATCCCCAAGCGGCCGAGTAGTTCGGTGTAAGTTGGTAAGCCGCGTGCGCATTCGCGGCTTACCATTTGGCCGGATGTTGCAAAAAGAGTGGAACTTCGATGCTTCATCAGGCGTCGGATTCCAGTACTTATTCTCACGCTCTCAAAACATGAATCAGCATTCCGCTACGTTTGTTTCGGGCCGTATTCGCATCGCGAGGCGGGGTCGAATTACGCCGTTATTGTTGTTTGTCATCACGATGACATTCCTGTGCGGCATTCTCGTCATCAATTCCTTTTTCGTAACCCAACAGCGCGTGCAACAGCAGAACGCCATTGATGCCGCAGCGCTTGCCGCGGCGGAGGTGTTGGCGCAGGAAGCGTTTCTATACGCGAATCCCAGCATCTATGATGTCGCCAACTGCCCAATGCCTGACCCCGATCCGGCAAAGCAGAAGACGCCGATTCCGGATCCGACGAAACCGCTCTTCTGCCAGGCGACCCAAGTCGCGGTCGATTTTGCGCGCAAGAACTATGTCGCAGGCCGGCCGTTGGAGCTTCGTGCCGAAGACGTGGTTTTCAGCATCACCGACGTGAAGACCCGTTCGACCCAGGCATGGATGTATGCTGCGGGCCCGAATGTCAACTCGGCCATTCCTCCCTTGACGCTCGCGCAAAAGCGGACGATCAACGGCGTTCAGGTCTATTGCCGAACCGCATTGGAACGGGGCAAAACGATACGAATGCCATTCTTGACCGGCATGGCCTGGGACGTGGCATCGCGTTCCGAAGCAATTCTGGATGGTTACGTGTATGGCTTCCAAACCGATCCCGGCACGCCGGAGCATCCTGGTACGATCAACATCCCGCTCGCGCCCTTGGGGTTGAGCGAGCAAAGTTGGCGGGAACAAGTTGAGGCAAACGTGCAATTACCGGAGGCTTATTCCAGCGATGAGCGTTTGCCCTACGGCGATTTCAAAGTGATGATCGGCGCCATACCGCAAGATCCACATGCATACGATTGCCGAGTGATTGCTCCAATCCTGTATTTCGGGACGGCGACGATTGCCGAAGCGACGTCGCAATTCAATGCGGATAATCCAGGTATCACGCCAACGCAATATGGCGTCTACCTGCAAACGAACGCACAAAACCCGTTCGCGCTCGATTTGAAGACCTTGAAAACGACGCTCCCAGCAGCGCCGCATTCGATCGGCGGCGATGACAATCTCGCCACGCTGGAATCCAATCTTCAGGGTTTGAAAAAAACAGAGAAAAGGCTGATTTGGCCCTTGATTTCCGGTTATAATGACGCGAACGCGCAAAAGAAAGCGATTATCACCGGTTTCGTGGCCGCACGGATTATTCAAGTAAGACGGGTGAGCTATCATCTCCTTACCGATCGGAACGGCGAAACGGTGCCTGGCAGCAAGAAAGAGGGGCCATGCGACGAAGGGCTGGACAATGAAGGCCGACTTCGCCGCCGCTACGAAGTCCTGGAATTAACCTTGCATCCGACCTTGTTGGCCACATCGACCAGCATGGTGTTCGTGCAAGATTGGCCGACGGGCGACCAGTTCGAGCATCGGTTCCCGAATAGCTATGTGAAAAAAATCCGCCTGATTAAATAATTAAGGTTCCTATGCACGCGATCTTTACCTGTGAAAAGCCGAGTGACTGCGACTCGTATCGTCAGATTTTGACCAACTGTGGGGTTGAATGTGGATCGAGCGACGCAGTGTCGTTTGATGAGTTCTCGCCGCGTTTCAATCGCGGTGGCGCGGATGTGGTGGTTGTCCTGATGGGGAACGAACCGCACGCTGCCATGAGTATTGTGCAACAAATCCATGAAAAGAGCCCTGTGCCGATTTTGGTGGTCGGCCCGAGCCATGACGCCCAAATTATCTTGCAATCGTTGAAGGCCGGTGCGCGTGAATATCTTGATATCGATCAGCTGCGCGACGGTCTGGAAAAAGCATTGGAGAAACTGCGCTCGACGAACTCCGTCGCATTTCGCCGGGGCACCAGCATTGTCGTGACCGGCGCGAATCCGGGCATCGGCGTTACGACCGTCGCCTCCGGATTGGCATTCGCCCTTGGCAAGGCCCATCCCAAGGACGTACTCCTTGCCGAGCTTAGTCTCGGTGTTTCGGAAATTGCGCTCGATCTCGATTTGCATCCGGGCATCAGCGTGACGCAGTTGTTGCGTGACTGGAATCGCGTCGATTCAACGACGATCCGCAAAGCAGCGCTCGAGCACGCAGGTGGAATCCATGTGTTGGCGGACAACGTCAGTTTCGATGCAGCCGCGCCGTTTGAAGCCGGTTCAGGCAAGCAATTGATTTCGCTCGTTCGAACGATGTATGAGTACGCGGTCTACGACTTGGGCCATGGCATGCAATCGGTCGTTGCTCAAGAAGCGGCTCGAAACGCCGACAAAGTGGTCCTCGTGCTGCGCCTTGACGTGCCCAGCCTTCGCTTGGCCCACGATTATCTAATTCACCTGGCGAACATGGGAATTCCCAGGCAGAATCTGATTGTGGTGGCTAACAAGTACGGCCAGAGTCAGCAGGTGAATTGGAATAAAGTCGAAGATGCCATCGGCGCCAAAGTCGATATCTGGTTGCCGGACGATCCCGCGACGGTGAACTACGCGCTAAATCTCGGACTTTCCTTGCCGCAAGCATCGAGTTGGGCGAAGTTGATTCGCCGTTTTGGCGATTTGGCCCACCAATTGAACGGCAAGACGAAAAAATAACCTTCGCACCTGAGTTTCCACAGAGCATCGATTTCTATGTTCTCGTTTTTCAAAAACAGCACCGACCCGGCAGCGCAACCGTTTGCGCAACGATTTCAGAAACTGAAGTTCGACATTCATCGCCAGCTTGTCGAGATGATTAACCTGAACAAGCTCGAGCAGGTGAAGCCCGAACGCCTGAAGCACGAAATCCGCACGTTGGCGCATGAGTTGAGCATTGCAAGTTCTGAGACGCTGAATGAAGCGGACCGGGAACGCTTGATTACCGAAGTCCTGGATGAGATATTCGGCCTGGGGCCTCTTGAAGCCCTGATGAAGGACCGCACCGTCAGCGACATCCTTGTCAACGGACCGACGCAAATCTTCATTGAGCGAAATGGACGTCTCGTCAAAACGGATTTGGTATTCGCGCACGATCAACATTTGATGCAGATCATTCAGCGAATTGCGTCGCGCGTTGGCCGGCGCGCAGATGAAATGTCGCCGATGGTGGACGCGCGGTTGCCGGACGGATCGCGCGTTAACGCGATCTTGCCGCCCCTATCGCTGGAAGGGCCGGTACTGTCGATTCGGCGTTTCGGCGTGCGATTGCAAAGCGAAGATTTGATCGCCAACACAACGATGCCCGTCGAGATTCTCGAAGTCTTGCGTGCAGCCGTGACAGGGCGCATCAGCATCCTTATTTCGGGCGGCACGGGCAGCGGAAAAACGACCATGCTCAATGTGCTGTCGCGCAATATCCCCGACGAAGAACGCCTGGTCACAATCGAAGATTCGGCCGAGCTAATGCTTCAGCAACCACATGTGGTTCGCCTGGAAACGCGTCCGCCCAACCTGGAAGGCGTCGGCGAAGTCAAGCAGCGCGACCTGGTTCGCAATAGTTTGCGCATGAGGCCTGATCGAATCATCGTCGGCGAAGTTCGCGGCGCCGAGGCGCTCGACATGCTGCAAGCCATGAACACGGGGCATGAAGGATCGTTGACGACGATTCACGCCAACGATACGCGCGATGCCTTGGCCCGACTCGAAATGATGGTCATGATGGCCGGCTTCGATCTGCCTATCCCGATCATTCGCCAATACATCTCGTCGGCGATCACTTTGGTCGTACACCTTTCGCGTTTGAAAGGCGGAGCGCGCAAAGTCATGCGCATCACCGAATTGACGGGGTTCCGAAAAGGACGCTATCGCGTTCGAGATATTTTCAACTTCAAGCAAACAGGCGTGCGCGACGGCGTCGCCATCGGCGAATTCCACGCGAATGGTCATCCGCCTCGTTTTCTCGAAAGGCTGCGCGCGTCCGGGATTGAGTTGCCCGAAAGCCTGTTTGAAAAGCGAGTCTTGACTTCACCGATGATACTGCCTACGATTTCGGAGGCGCAGCAATGAACGAAAACACCGTTTACGTCCTCGGCGCATTGGCCGGCGTGTTTGTCTTTCTAATGTTTATCGTTTTCCGCTACCTGTGGGAAGCCGGAGAGGAGAAGATCGGCGCGCGGTTGAAGAACGGCAATGCGGACGAGGAGCAGCTGCTGGTGCGCCGCCAAGCACCCACCGATTGGGCAGAGGGTATCGACGTCGCGTTCGACAACTTAATTCTTCAGACCGGCTTGGACCTTAAACCTGGCCAAGCAATCGCCTGGATGGTTCTCGTCGGAGCGGTCGTCGCGGTTGCGGCGTGGCTGTTTCGCGGTGAACCTTGGCTTGCCGCTGCAGGCTTTACTTTGGGCGCCGCCGGAGTGTTGCTTAGTTATTTCTATTATCACTACAGCTACCGCAATATGCTTCAGGACCAGCTTCCTGATTCCATTTATCTGCTTTCGCGCACTCTGCGTTCGGGCATGAGCCTGGAACAATCCATCGAATTAATGGGCAACGAAGGTATTCAGCCGCTGGCATCGGAATTCAAACGCTGCCATGGACAGATCAAGCTCGGACTCTCCACATCGCTTGCCCTGGAGAACATGGCTCAGCGCTTGCGTATGCTCGACTTCAACGCCTTGGTTTCCACCATTTCCATTTTTCAAGCAAGCGGCGGCAATCTACCATTGCTGCTGGATCGCCTGGCAAGCTCGGCACGCGACCGAAGCAATATGCGCATCTATTTTCGGACGGCAACGGCCCTTGCCCGAATTTCAATTATTCCCGTGGCGCTGGCAGTACCGGCGATCGTACTCGCCTATGTTTTTTGGGAACCGGATTACACCCAAGCTTTCATGGCTTCATGGTATAGCAGTTTTGTTCTCCTCGTAGCCGTTTTCATGGAAATGATCGGCCTGTACTGGATTTACCGTTTGTTGCGTTTCGAATATTAAGCGCTTTGGTTCTAAACCAATACTGCCGTAGGTGTCTCATGATTATGGAATGGTTATTGCTCGGTTGTGTGTTTCTTTTTGTATTCGGCGTGAGCTTGGTCGCCGTTCGCCGTTTCACAGCGGACGAGCAACGAGTTGACGCGCGTTTGGCAAATGGATACGACACCGGCGCCGGCGAAGGGTATCAAGAGCCGAACTTGCTGCTAGGCGATCTAACCGAGCCGCTGGGCGCCATGACGCTCAGCAAAGATAAGAAATCAGCTCTGGAAAAAGAGCTGCGCGAAGCGGGCTATTATCGACCCAAAGCGATATTGGAATATGCCGCGTTGCGCACGATGTTGGTAGCCACGCCGATTTTTGGCGCACTGATCGCCGCAACGGTTGTCGACGTGGCGTATATACCTCACCTCTTCGTTGGCGGCCTCATCCTGGCGCTGATCGGCTATAGCGTGCCGCGCGTTTATGTGAATTACGTCGGAACCCAGCGCAGCCGACAAATTGAAAGAGGACTCCCCGTTGCGGTTGATCTTCTCGGCTTGTGCTTGACCGGCGGACAAAACATCTTGACCGCGTTAACTCGAGTGAGCCGTGACCTAGAGTTTTCATTTCCAATCCTAGCACAGGAGCTTCGCATCGTTCATCGCCATGCGGAAATGGTCGGTCTCGACATGGCGTTACAACAACTGGCGAGCCGAAGCAATGTTCAGGAAGTCAAAAATCTGTCAGTAATTCTCACACATACCGAACGGCTCGGCACCGATATCGCTGCGGCTTTGTTTGAATTCGCCTCAAATTACCGCCAGACGCTGCGTCTTCGAGCCGAAGAGACGGCGAATCGGGTGAACTTCTGGATGTTGTTCCCGACGATTTTCTGCTTGCTAATTCCCGCGTTGCTACTCTTCTACGCGCCGCTTTATACCGAGTTCTCGCGCTCTCGCAAAGAACTTCAAGATGATTACCAGAAGGGAATGCAGTCCTTGAAACAGTTCAACCAATCTACCGGTCCGAAGAATTAGGGTTGGCGCAGCTCCGTGGACGGCTATTGTAATCCTTGTGCATAAGAAGGATCATTAGAAGCAACGCAGAAGGCGTAGGGCGCCGTTGCAGGTGAACCTGGCCTATTCGTCGGAATCTTTGAAGTCCATGCTCATGAAAAAGCCAAACGCAGACTCTGCTGCTGCGGATTTGACAGAATCCGAACCACAACAAGTCGGCGCCGGCATTAATTACACGGATCCCAATTCTCCATGGGCCCCTTTTTACGTCCGTACGAGCCATATTCTATTTGCTTGCCTGCTTGTTGGTATTTACTTGTTGTTCGAAGTTCTCACTCCGCTCGGTCACACGGATATTTGGGGGCATTTGAAGTTTGGACAATGGATCGTCGAACACCGCACTCTTCCTGACAAAGAACCTTTCTCACTGTTCTCCGACCCGACTCAATCCTACTGGAATTTTCAATGGCTTTCCCAAGTAACCTTCTATTTGACCTATCGTGCTGGTGCATTGCTGGCCAAGGGCGATGAACTCCGCCAAACCGCCGGCGGCGTTGAAATGCTCCGCACTTTGCATGGACTAACGATCACCCTTAAATTCGCGTTCCTTACGCTCGCCGCATGGCGTTCGACTCGCTCTCTGCCGCTTGCAATCGTCGTCTCGTTGGTGATGCTTCTCGTCGCCTTTCCGTCGAGCAGCATTCAGCGGCCGCAAGTGTTCGCGGAAGTTTTTTTCGCGATGTTGATCTGGTGGGTCAGCGGGCCGCAGCTCTCGCGATATACGTTCATATTCGTGCCGATTCTCTTTACGGTTTGGGCCAATTTTCATGGATCGTTTTTGATCGGTTACGTCTTCCTGGGCCTGTTTTGCACGGGGAAAATCATTGAAACATTGGTGGGCCGTGTTAGACCCTGGCGGCAAATACTCCGTGTTACTTGGCTATGGCATGGATTAGCTGCGCTCGCACTGGCGCCTCTGGCAATCGGGCTGTTGAACCCACACGGCTTTGAGATTTACGAGAACGTGCTGCAGCTTTCTCGCCACCCGAATCTTCGCACCCTTTCCGAATGGGGTGCCTTGGGCTTCAGCCTAACGGATGGCGGAAGCATTATTTTCCTGGCCATACTCGTTTTGATCGTGCTTGCGCAATGCGCAAGCCCTCGACCGCTATCAATCTCGAGGTTACTCGTGCTGTTGGCATTTGCGCTCGGCTCGCTTTATCAACAGCGTATCTTGATATGGCTGATCATGATCACACCTTGGGTCATCGCGCCTCTATTGAAGCATGCTCTGGTTTATTTGCCAAAATCATGGCTGCATGTTCACAGCATCCCCAGCTTGCGAAAGACGATGATGGTCGGGGCGTTGATGTTGATCGGATTCAGCTGGTCGGGATTGTTTCAATTAATCATGGGGCGCGACCCGATGCCGTTGTCCGTATCGGTCACGCATGCGACGTTATGGCAAGTAGCGATGGAGTTGAAGCACGGCGACACGATGCCGGAGCTTGCCGACGCGTTGAAAACGTATCCGCAAAAGCGCTTTCAGGGCCGAATCTTCGTTCAGGATAATCTATCGGATTATCTGCTTTGGTCATTGCCTGCCAAGGCGCCATTGCTTTTGTACAATCACGCCCATCTATTTCCTGAAGAGATTTGGCAACATCAAATCACGATCTTAACTGCCGGCCCCGGTTGGAGTTCTCTCGTTGATCACTACCGAGTTAACTTAATCGCATTCGATCCGTCCGGCTGGCCAGAGTTGGCGAGCGAATTACGCACGGACCCTGCATGGCATGTCGTTGTCGATGAAGGGGAAGCCGATGCAGCGCCGCAGGCGGTCGCAGTGCAGAACATGAAGCTTTTTATTGCCGTACGCAAGAAGCCGATTTAGCAACATGAGCATGAACACAAGCACGTCCGAAACTGCGCTGGCCGCGTCAAACAACGCGCCAACAATTTACAAACTCATTGTGCTGTTGATCCTAGTTGGCGGAATCGCGTATTGCAATTCGTTTACGAAGACATTCTTAATGGATGACGTTGTCTGGATCACCTCCAACGAGAAAATCAATGACCTCGGCGCATACGTCGAGATGATGAACACGCGACCTGTGGTCGCCGTCTCTCTTTATCTCAACCATCGCGTACATGGTCTGACGTATTTCGGGTATCACCTTGTTAACGTTGCGATTCACCTCGCGGCGGCAATTACTCTGTTCGGGGTCGTTCGGCGCAGCCTTCTCTTGCCACGCTGGAATGAGCGATTCACCACATCCGCGCATTGGTTGGCGTTCGCAGTTGCATTGCTTTGGATGGTGCATCCGCTCCAGACACAGGCGGTCACGTACATCATTCAACGCGGCGAATCGTTGATGGGACTGTTTTTCTTGCTATCGCTTTATTGCGTGATACGTGGGTCGCAATCGACGCGCGGTTGGCTGTGGAATATTGCTTCCTTGGCGTGCTTTGTCGCCGGCGCCAAATCCAAAGAAGTCATGGTGACGTTTCTGCCAGTCGTGCTTTGCTACGATCTGATAATCCTCGGATCTATCCGCGACTCCATTCGCAAACGCTGGTGGTATTACCTTGCGATATTCAGCTATTGGGCATTTGTATTAAGCGGGGCTTTCACGGCCTTGACGGCGGATTCGGCGACCGGAAGCGCCGGTTTTGGACTGCGCTCCGTCCGACCCCACGTCTACATGATGACGCAGGCGGGAATCCTGCTGCATTACATTCGTCTCGTTTTTGTTCCTTATCCGCAATCGTTCTGGTATCGCGGTTGGCCTTGGGTAACCGAGTTCGCCGACTTTTGGCCCGCTGGTCTGGCCATCGGTTTGCTTGCTTTAGCTACAGCTTGGTTGATGCTTCGACGGCACTGGATTGGATTCCTGGGGGCATGGTTTTTTGGCATACTCTCCGTCACGTCGATCGTTCCATTGATTGACCCAGGGTTTGAACACCGCATGTACCTTCCTCTTGCGGCGTTCTGCGTGCTCGTCGTCATCAGCTCTTATCTCATGTTGTCAAAATGGAGCAACCGCAGGCTTGCTGAAATCACTGGTGTCCTCCTGCTAGCAATGGCAGCGACAACCCTGACAGTGCTAACGTTTCGCCGTAATGAAGACTATCGCAGTATGCGCTCCATGTGGGAATCCGTCATCCAGATTTACCCCAACGATGCAGCCGCGCTCACGGAATATGCGGCAGGTTTACTCGGGGAAGGAAAGAACGAGGAAGCAAAGGAAACCTATGAAAAGGCGCTCAGAGCTAAGCCGAATTGGTTCTTGGCGGAGGCAGGGTACGGCCAAGTTTTGTGCCGACTCGACATGCAAGACGAGGGCATGCCCTATCTGCTTCGCGAACTCAATCGAGCGGAAGCAAATGTTGCCCTTGCTCCAGCCGTTGTAATAAGCAACTACGAATTGGGAAAAAACTATTGGATGCGCGGCGACCGAAAAGCGGCTGAGACTCATCTAAAGAAAGTGACTGAGCTCGCACCGCAAAAGCAGGAAGGATTCGGAGCCCTCGCGTGTGTCTTGTACGAGCAAGGCCGCAAAGAGGAAGCCCGACAACTATATGCGAAAGCCCTGCAGATGAATCCACGCTTCGCGCAGAATTCCTCGCAAAGCGCGGAAATCACTTTGAACCGCCATAAAAAACTGAATGCCTACTACCGCAAAGAGGCTCTTTTCCACGCTCTGCAAGCGGCCCAGGCAACGGAATTCGAAGACCCCGCCATCAACGCGGTCCTTGCGGAAGCCTACGCCGCGAATCAAATGTACGCGCAAGCAAGCCAAATCGTGCAGGATTCGCTGACTCGAATGGCTGCCAGCGAGAACCCCGATCGCCGTGCACAACTTCAGCGTGCGTTGGTTCAATATAAACGTCTGCAGTCCGAAGGCGATAAGAAGGCTAAGAGTTGACGTTCAATCCAACTGCACGGAATCGAATCCGCCTATGCTCTGCCTAATTGTCATCCCGGCCTACAACGAAGAAGAAGCGCTTCCCAAGACGCTCGCGTCCCTGGAGAACTTGCCGGATTACTTCGAGATTCTCGTCGTTAACGACGGTTCACGCGACCGAACGCGCGACGTTGCGGAAACGGCCGCGCGCACGAGCAAGCACGCCATTCACGTTGCGACGCTTCCGATCAACAGCGGCATCGGCGTCGCGGTGCAAACCGGCTACGTGTTTGCTTCGAAAACGGACGCGTATAAATATGTGATCCAATTCGATGCCGACGGCCAACACGACGTGGCAGCGCTCACACGCCTCGTCGAGACATGCGAACAAAACCAACTTGATCTTTGCATCGGCTCGCGCTTTATCGAAGGCGTCGGCTTCCAATCGTCTTTTCAGCGGCGTCTGGGCATTCGCTTTTTCGCCTGGATCATTTGGATGTTGAGCGGCGTGACCGTTACCGATCCGACCAGCGGCTTGCGCTGTGCCGGGCCGAATGTCTGGAAGCGCTTCGCCAAACATTATCCCGAGGACTTTCCCGAACCGGAATCGTTGTTTTGGTGTGCCCGAAATCGCTTGAAGATTGGCGAAATCCCCGTCATCATGCACGAACGCCAGGGCGGCGTCAGTTCGATCCATCAGTGGAAACCAATTTACTATATGATCAAAGTGACGATGGCGATCCTCCTCGACCGTCTGCGCAAGAAGGAGAAAGCATGATCACCGCGGAAATCCTCATGACCATCGGCGGCGTCTCGGCGTTCATCCTCACAATCGCCTGGGTGCGCGATCGTCAACTGCGCGAGAAATACGCCGTCATCTGGATTTTCGCCGCGTTCGGCTTGCTGATCATCGGCTTATTCCCGTCACTCGTCATGTACTTCGCGGAAAGTACGCACCTTGCCTATGCGTCCGCCGTGCTTTACATTGCGTTGGCTGCCATCTATCTCTTTTCCTTCTCCGTGTCTGTCTCGATTAGTCGCCAGTACAGGCGCAATGCACGCCTGACCCAAGAACTCGCTTTGATGGAAATGCGCCTGCGTGAATTGGAACGCAGGCTTGCCGAACAAACGCCCGCGAACTCAACACAATGAACCTCACCCGAACGCAATGGAATCTCCTGGCCAATCTCGCCGGCCAGGCCTCGAACGCGGGCTTCGCCTTTCTCGTCTTTCCTTGGTTCGTCCACTACCTCGGCCAAGAAGCATTCGGCGTCGTCGGCTTTCATATTAGCCTGCAAGCCACTATGGTCCTCTTCGATTTCGGCATCAGCGTCGCCGCCAATCGCGAACTTGCCCGGCTCTCGTCGCAACCCCATGCCGCCCACGCCATGCGCACGCTCGTCGCATCCCTACAACGCGTCTACTGGCTCATGGCCTTTCTCCTCGGCGGCGTCCTCTTCGTCCTCGCACCGATCCTTGCCGAGCATTGGCTCAAGCCGAAGGACCTTTCCCCCGCTGAGGTCGCCCAGGCTCTACGCTGGATGGCGCTCGCCATCGCCTTGCAATGGCCCGCCGTCCTATACGCGAACTGCCTCAGCGGCCTGCAACGCCAATCCCTGCTCAACGGCATCCAATTCATCGCATCGCTCGGCCGATTTCCCGGCACCCTGCTCCTCCTCGTCTGGTCGCCGACGTTGGACACCTATTTCGCGAACCAATGCTATATCAGCCTCGCTCAGACCATCGCCATCATGCTGGTCCTCTGGCGCATCCTGCCGGCCGACGAACGCGCGGACATCTCGGAAACGATCGACTGGAAAAACATCCGCGTCTTCGCCGCCGCCATCGGCAGCATCTCCGTCCTGAATCTCATTCTCGTCCAGTACGATAAACTGCTGCTGAGCACCTTGCTCCCACTCACGGAATTCGGCAATTACGCCCTGGCGTCCACGCTCGTCGGCGGACTCGGCATCGTCAGTATGCCGATCGGAGCCGCCGTCTTTCCGCGCTTCTCGCAATTAGTCGCGACCAACAACAACCGCGAACTGCGCGAGATGTACCATCACTCCGTACAACTCCTCGCCGCCTTGCTGCTCCCCTTGAGCGTCACCGTCATCACCTTCGCCGACACCGCCCTCTTCATCTGGAGCGGCAACCAAACCACCGCCGACAACGTCGCCACCGTGCTTCGCCTCCTCACCATCGCCATGACGCTCTACTGGATCACTAGTTTGCCCAACACCCTGCAAGTCGCTCACGGCGAAACGCGGCTCATGTTTTGGCTCTACGTCATCAACGTCGCCGTCTACCTGCCGCTCGGCTACGCCATGGCACGCTGGGCTGGCGGCGAAGGGGCAGCGGCCGCCCTCGCCATCGTCCTGCTCGGCTACCTCGTCCTCGGCGTCCCAATCTTGCAACGCCGCGTCCTGTCCGGCGACGCCTGGCGCACCTTCGCCGACATCGCCCTGCCCCTCACGCCCGTCCTCGCCATCAATCTCGCCATCCTGCAATTCGACCTGCCGAGTTCGCGCGTCGCCGCCGCGCTCGTCCTGATCGCCGCTGTCCTCACCGGCACCGCTGCCGCCCTTGCCATTGCACCCGTCACTCACGATTGGTTGCGGCGACGTTTTGCTTGAACCACGCATACGTCTGCCGAATCCCGTCCGCCAGCCCGATCGTCGGCGCCCACCCAAACGCACGCATCCGACTCACGTCCAACAGCTTCCGCGGCGTCCCGTCCGGCTTCGTCCGGTCCCACTCGATGACGCCGCGATAACCGACCACGTCCGCGATCAACGCCGCCAACTCGCGTATCGTCAGATCTTCGCCGCACCCAATATTAATGACGTCGCCCGCATCGTAACGCTCCATCAATTGATAACACGCCTCCGCCAAATCATCGACGTGCAGAAACTCCCGCCGTGGCTCGCCACTGCCCCACAACGTCACCCGCTCCAGCCCCGCCGACGCCGCCTCGTGAAACTTCCGCAAGAGCGCCGCCAACACATGCGACGAATCCACATCGAAATTGTCCCCCGGCCCATACACCCCGGCCGGCACCGCCGCGATAAAATTGCACCCAAACTGCCGACGATACGCCTCGACCAACTTCAACCCCGCGATCTTCGCCAGCGCGAACGGCTCACTCGTCGCTTCCAACGGCCCCGTCAACAGCGCGTCCTCGCGCAACGGCTGCGGCGCCAGCTTCGGATACATGCACGAACTCCCCAGAAACAGCAGCTTGCGCACGCCAAAGCGCTGGCTGGCCGACAACACGTTGTTCTGGATGCGCAAGTTGTCGAGCAGAAACGCGACCGGCTGATCGCGATTGGCGACGATGCCGCCGACCTTCGCCGCCGCGAGCAACACCTCGTCCGGCCGCTCCTGCTCGAAGAACCGCTCGACGGCCGCCGAGTCGGTGAGATCGAGTTGTAGCCGAGTGCGCACGATCAACGAGCGTCCCGCGTCGCGTAGATAGCGCCGCCCGAGCGCCGCCCCGACCAGCCCGCGATGCCCAGCGATAAAGGTTCGCATCATGATGCCCGTCCCAGAGGAAGAACTAGTTCGAACAGGGCACGTTGGCCAGGTGCCCATCGGCCGATGGGCACCTCGAATCGCAAAAAACCCTGGATTTCATGCGGTTTTCGGAGCAGGTGCCCACGTCCGCGCGGGAGAGGGGGGCGACCAGGACAATTCTATGTTCACAAACTATACTTCGGCCTTCACGGCATGCATGCCGAAAAATGCATACGCAGCGCCGTTTCGCCGGAAGTCGTTACCTGGTAAGGAGCTATCGGGATTCATACGCCGACGCGCGCTCACACACACCCTCGGCGTAAGCATTTTTGCATGCAGTTCCATAAACCACAAACAGGTAAGGAGTTAATTCGTACATAGTGACCGCTAATGTGCAACTTGGATTTTACCGGGATGAAGTTGGGAAGGCACGCTTCCTTCATCAGCGTGTTCTGTTGAGATGACGCGGGCAATTCTGCAGCGCGCCTTTTACCTGAAATCCACCTAACAGACACGCGCATTACAAACTAATCGGCCAACTTTCAACAGGAAGCGCAACACTTCGTTTTTTACTTGACAATTCCGCGTTGGAAAGGAAAATACTACTTAATCTTCCAGATACAGCACTGCTCTAAACTAAATGACCACTTTGATGAATCCGCCGTTCGGGTAGCCTCTCGCCGCGGCTGCCCACGCGACTACGTCTGTGAATGGCAAGGAATACTGCGTCCGGTATTCGATTGGTCAGCTTCGCGAAATGTTATAAGGTCAAAAAATGAAAAACACAGTTAGCGGGCACTCGCTACCCGACCTGCTGCGGTATCCGATTTGCTTTGACTACCCAGATTATTTACCTCCGTCCGCGTGGCATGGGCATTTGCCATTCGCAATGTTTCTGGTTACTGCACTGCGTCCACGTGTGCTCGTTGAACTCGGAACGCACCATGGATGTTCATACTGTGCATTTTGTAGAGCGGTCGAGAAGGGTGGGATTGATTGCCAATGTTTTGCCGTAGATACTTGGAAGGGTGATCAACATACAATGGCGTACGGGCCTGACGTGTTAAAAGGCCTACGTAACTTCCATGATGCGCGATATGGTGGATTCTCAAAACTTATACAAAGCGATTTCGATGCGGCACTGCCTCTCTTTAAAGATGACACGATAGATTTGCTTCACATCGATGGATTTCATACCTACGAAGCGGTGAAGCGTGATTTTGATTCGTGGCTTCCAAAAATGAACAAAGAACGCGGCATAATTCTCTTGCATGATACGAATGTGCGGGAAGGCGATTTCGGCGTGTGGCGACTTTGGGACGAATTACGCAGTCGATACTCCACCTTCGAGTTTTTTCACAGTTACGGCCTCGGTATGCTCGCCGTCGGAGAAAACCATGGGAAGGATTTAGCTGCCTTCTTTTCGGCTAACGCGGTCGAAAGTGATACTCTACGAACGGTGTTTTCGCGGCTAGGGAATTCTATAACTGATCTAGAGCATGTAAAAGGACGTCTTGCCAGAGTGTTTTCCTCGCCTTCATGGCGACTCACTGCACCACTTCGATTGGTTTGTGCGTTGTTTGGTATTAAAACAATCAACGAATCTAGCTAGCCACTTCCATTTTTATTGAACGGATTGAAATAACTCAGAGAGAATATAGATACATCTTACTTAACCGAGGATGATAATATGGGTCTTCAAGGCGACTCGTCCATTTTGCTTTTAGGAAATTGCCTTCTTTCTTCTGTCTTTCCCTTTTTGAAGGATCGACAGCGTCGAGCCCCCTTGATTGCGATTCCAGATGCTGCAAGCACGCCGTCGCACAATATATAACTTTTTTTCCCTTGTCACGGACTTTTAGACAAAGATCGACATCGTTATATGCGATCGCCAGGTTATCAGCATCAAACCCCTTGATATCCAGAAAGAAAGCCCGGCGAATCAGCATACAGGCTCCCGTCACCGCCGCCACTTCCCGAGAAATGTGCGGGAATCCAAAATAACCAGGATCTGAATTGGGAAAGCCGCAGAATGGATGGGCAGCTACACCGTCGCAAACTCCCGTGAGAACGCCTGCATGCTGAATGGTGCCGTTTGGGTAGAGTAGCTTGGCCCCAACAAGTCCAACCGTCGGCCGAAGCGCAAATCTGAGCATCTCGATTAACCAGTCTGGATCAATGACTCTCATATCGTTGTTTAGAAGGCAAGCAAATTCACCTTTGGCCTCGTATACTCCTTTGTTGTAGATCTCACTGAAATTGAACGGAGCGGAGTGCTGGATGACTCTGATATTACTCCAGCTTTGTATTGATTTTAGATAGGCCAGTGTTTCGGGTTCGTCGCTGTTATTATCGATAATAATAATCTCTAACCCGGAATAGTAGTTTGTTTTAAATAGCAAACCTTCTAAAAGGGGACGCAGCAGGTCAAGACGGTTTTTTGTTGCAATAATGACCGTGATTGTCGGAAGCCACTGCGGCAGAGAATACTCGACCCGATGAAAGAAAAGGTAACCAGGCAAAACTCTAGCGCCACCACCCATTCGATCCAAATGCTCTTGAATGGCTCGACGAGCAGCTGCAGTTGAGTGATTTTTTTCACCAGTCGCTAGAAAGACGGATCCTGGTATGGCGCGCCAATGGTATAAGAGCTCTGGAATGTGCCCGATTTGGTTAGGATTGAGTTTCTCAATAGCTCTTAGGTACAGGTCATAATCTTGGCTCCCTTCAAAACCCGTTCTGAACCCGCCAATTGATTTCATGATCGCTGTATCAATGACGCACATATGATTTAAGTAGTTTATCGAATACAGTAGTTCAAGACTGAATTCTGGCTTGAGGAAAGGCTCATAAAAAAGACCGTTTTGATTAACCTTGTCTTCATCTGAGTAAACTAACTTGACCCCCTGATTGCTCTTAATGTAATGTGCAACAGCCGTTAACGCCTGTTTGTGAAGTAAGTCATCATTGCCCATTAGAATACAAAATTCACCAGTTGCCATCGCTAGAGCATCATTCGTCGCTCCGGAAATGTGGCCGTTCGAGGCTCTTGTTTTTAAGCGAATCCTCGCATCGAGCGACGCAACGATTTGAATCTCACGAACCGTTTCGGTTCCCGTCGAACAATCGTCAACCAAGCAGAGTTCCCAATGCGAATAAGTCTGCGCCATAATGGAAGCCACGGCCTCCCTTAAATAGGCCGAATCAACGTTGTAGACTGGCATTAGTATTGAGAAAACGAGTTTTTCGTTCTTGTCGAGTTCATTCGCAATTGCTTCATATTTTAAATCAGTAGCCGCGTGAAGCTTAGTTAGTAGTTGAGTTTTGCTTGACACAACATCGTAAAGCAGACGCCGTAAAATGATTTTTGTTTGATTGAAAGGATTCGGAAAAAAAACAAACTTTCCTTTCAGAAGGCCAACCGCGAAATTCTTTAATGCAATCGTTCCAAAAACCAATACCTGCAAGAATGACAATCCAGCTAACATCAGTGTCCCCGTTTCAGACAACATCGTACGGCATCGTTACAATTATCACTTGGCGAGTAATGTTGCATGCGGAAAACCGTTTTGGAGGTCCTTCCCCAAAAGTGCGACTTGGCTATAACCGGCGTGGTAAAGCATTTCAACAAGCGCATCTTCTGTCGGCCAGAAGGATGTCTTCGACAATCCGCTAAGCGGATCGGCTGCTCCACCTTCTCGGTAGGAGGACCCCGCATAACGATGTCCGCCGAATTCGGCTTCATATGGCTTGAAAACCGAACCTGGGTAGGAGTGTGGAGATTCGGGCTCCATATAATGCGTGCCCAAGAACAGAGTTGGGGCCATTTTACGGCACCAACATAACACCGCGAGGGGGTCTGGGACATGATACAATAGTCCGCAGCAAAACACTAAGTCAAAGGGACCGGCAAAAGACGCAGCCTCCTTTCCAGAGGCAAGGCGCTCAATGTCTTGCTGGACGAACATCGTTCGGTCCAGTTTGTATCGATTCCTAACCGCAAGACATTTGCTAATATTATCGGACCGTCCCTCAATCGCGACGATTCTCGCGGCGCCCATTTTTTCCATTAGTATGGTGTGGTGGCCTTCGAGTGGGCCGAGTTCAAGCACACACATGTCACGAAGGTCGAGAAAGTACGCAATGTATTTCACGCGTTGGTCTTCGCCATGAGGTCCACGAGAGTAGCCGAGAGCGCGTGGGCTGAAGTGCCGATTAGCCATCTGTGGAGCGTGATAAATCCACTGCCCTGCCATTGCGTCGTCGGGGTCTGGTGGGCAATCCACGACCCAAGGTGGTTGGCCGAATCGAATCTGTGGACCGTGGACAAGCGTCCGAATTGCTGCCTTAATACGAGCGAACATACTAAACCTCTAACTGTACCGGTTCTGCCTGAAGTGGAAATTCCCCAGAGGATCGAGTTAGCGACTAAATGTTGCACCTCCTAATACGCTCAGGGGAATGTCAAGGTGCTTGAATCGGCGGCCGTCGTTAACATTACTTCATAATGTACGCGGGACACGGCCCCATTCTGCCGAATAATCCATGCCAGAAACCTACGAACATCGCCTTGGCTTTTTTCCATCTTTCATTCTCCATAATGAGTATCAAAGTCACGTTCAAAAAATAGCGTACGATTGAAATCGTAAGGCGTAATGGCGAACGAAGCCAATATCGAGTAAGCACATAGCTTCCATTTCGCGCGATGAAGTATCTCCGAAATGGCGAGTGATTCGTCACCATCACGTCCCGGCCAAAGAGCCGGAATCGGTGCGGTGTTCCCCACATGTGCCGCATGGTTGGTTCCAGGCAGAGAAGGGATTCCATTCCTCGGCTTTCGAGGCGGTAGCCGAACTCGATGTCGATATAGTCGATGAAAAAATCGTCGCGAAACGGGCCAACCTGTGCGAAAACTCGCAATGGAGAGATAGCACCCGATGTGATGACACAGGGGACGACCTCGTATTTTGCGCTCCCGATTCGCGGGTTCATGACCTGGCCCAATTCATCGTAGTGGTTCGACCCGATCACCCCAACGCGCTCTGGTTGTGGGTGCGATCTCCACGCGTCCAAGAGCGATTCAACCATGTTTGGGAATGGTTCGGTGTCTTGGTCGAGGAACAGAATCCATTCAAAGCCTCGTTCGCGTGCAATTCCGCAGCCTTGGTTTAATGCCGACGCTAGCCCCACGTTGGTTCCATTACATATTAATTCTACATTGCTGCATTGTTCGGAAAGACGCTCAAGCGGTTTGACCTCGGCAGCATTGGACCCATTATCGATTACCAGCACCGCATCGCATTGATGGCGAATAGCCTCGATCTCCGCGATTACATTCGCGGGCGGATGATACGTTATAATGAGAGCACAGCACCGATTTCCTTTCATACTATTCCCCGAGATTTGACGCTTGACAATGTTAATGAGGTTCAGCGTTAGAGGAAAAGGTCCGCTGCGAGCGTCTTCCAGCCAAATAGTCCTTGCCCGTAAGTTCCATATCGCCGTCGGGCGAGTTGGCCAAAGATATATGGCATCCGGCTAATGCGCCGAGCACGCCGCATTTGCGCTTGCGCGCGTGCCATCTCTTCTCTGGACTGAATCGTGTCGAAAAAGTCTGGTCGTCGAATTCGGGCTCGAAATAGCGACAACCGCTCGCGCAGGGAACCGAAACAAGTGGCCAATTTCTCAAAATAGGCTGTATCTTGTTTCCGTGCGGTTTTGATTTGCCGCCAAACGGAATAGGAAGGCACGCCAATTTGCTGCGCCCCATGCCGCCGGTACCGAATCAACGGATCGGGACAAAGGCGAACCTCCGCAACCAATGCGGCCACGAACGCGATCCAGTAGTCGTGAACCCAACATTCCGGAATCGGCAGCAAGATATCGCGCAAGGCGGCGTTGAACGCTGCGGTTGCTCCCGTGATGACATTGCAGCGCATAAGCAACTGGACGGCATGGCCTTTTTGAAATTGCTCTTGCTCGCGTTCGGTGAAGGGGATCGTTTCCCAAAGTCGTTCGTTACATGATCGCAGTTGATCGTCCACAATTTCGGCATCGCTCGCAAAAAGACCAAGATCGGGCTGCTTCACAAAGGCTTGTTCAATACACGCCATTTTTTCGGGAAGCCAAACGTCGTCTTGGTCCGAGAGCGCAATCACTTGTCCTTCGCATAGGCCGATTGCCCTGGCGAAGTTGCTCGTCGATCCGAGGTTCGTCTCGTTTACCGACAAGCGGACCGGAAAGGGCAATTGCAAGGCGTCAATGATCGCACAGGTATTGTCGGTCGAGCGGTCATCGCAGATAACGACTTCGTCGGGCAATCGGGTCTGTGCCGCGATGCTCTGCAATTGTTGCGCGACGAAGGCGGCACCGTTGTAGGTGCACATGGCAACGGAGATTCGCAAAGGCCTCGTCATACAATGCGCCGACTACGAGAATCCGAGGGCGACTGACACGGAAGAGCATTCGTAAGTTACTAAAGGAAGAGGTCGGCAGCAAGGGATTTCCACCCGAGCGTTCCGCGTCCGTGCAAGAAATACCGCGATTTCATGAATTGTCGAGCCGCCATCGGAATACGCCCAAAGTGCGAACCGGCACGCATTTCGGCCTGGGCGATTGCCATTTCTTCTCGGCTGCGCACCAAGTCGATGGCGCCCGGAACAACGCGGTCTGCAACGGATTCCAAACGTTCGCGCAAACACGTCAGCGATTCCGCGAGTTTTTTGAAATACGCATTATCCTGGGTCTTGGCGATTTGAATCTGTTTCCAAAACGAGAAGTGCCGTGGACCGACCTGCTGGGCCGCATGCCGACGATAAAGGATCAGGGGGTTGGAATAAAGAGAAACGTCCGCGAGCGCGGCGGTGACAAAGGCGATCCAGTAGTCGTGATACCAGGATATCGGAATCGGGAGAATCACGTCGCGTAGTTTCGCATCGAATGCGGCAGCCGCCCCGAGGATTACGCACTGGCTTGTGAGGGCCTTGACCGCGCCGGCGCGATGAAATTGGTGTCGTTGCGTATCGCCAAAGGCGACCACTTCCCAAAATCGCTCGTGCAGTGGCTTAAGCTGCATATCGACGATTGCCGCATCGCTTGCGAAAAGACCCAGATTTTTGTTCGCTTGAAACGCGCGGCCAATAATATCCAGTTTTTCGGGAAGCCACACATCGTCCTGGTCCGAAAGGACAATGACATCGCCCGTGCAAAGGCCAATTGCCTTGGCGAAGTTGGAGGTTGTGCCGAGGTTTTGTTCATTGACATAAAGCCGAATGGGGAATGGCAATTCCAGCGATGAGATGATATCGCACGTGGCATCGCTTGAACGGTCATCGCAAATGACGACCTCATCCGGCAAGCGGGTTTGCTTGGCAAAGCTGTGCAATTGGTCCGCAATAAACGCGGCGCCATTGTACGAGCACATGGCAATCGAAATTCGCGGATGCGGAGTCATTGTTTTCAAAAGACATTGGGCACCCAAGTTTGTCAGTTGACAATCAGTGTATTACCTTTCTCCACCGACGACTATCGGTTTTTTTATCTATTGGCTCCTGCGCGTTTGTGATGGATTGTTACCGATTTATCGGTAGAAATAGCCAGACGAATCCGGTGGAGCGACGTGAAATGGCAATCAACCAGCGGAAAATCCTGTACGTCCTCGAGAATTACTGGCCGCACGTTGGCGGCGTCGAGACTTTGTTCCAGGCAACCGCGGAAGCGCTAGCGGAACGAGGATGCGAAGTCAACATAGTCACTTCTCGCCGAGCGAATACGTCCAAATTTGAAGTCTTGAACGGGGTAAGAATTCATCGCGTCGATGTACCAGTTTTTGAGAGGTACACCTTCACACTTACATCGTTGCCCTTGGCAATCAAGCTGGCGAGTTCTTCGGACTTGATACACACAACGACTTACAATGCCGCCATGCCTGGTTGGATCGCTGGATATGTCACAAACAAGCCGACGGTTATTACCGTACATGAAGTTTTTGGGCCGCAGTGGCACGATTTACCCGGCATGAGCAAGGCAAGCGGATTTCTTCATCGCGTCTTTGAGAGTGCGATACTTCACCTGCCGTTTCAGTGTTACATCTGTGTATCGGAATTCACCAAGGGCCGCCTGCAGAAATACGTGCATACTCGGAAAGAGCGAGCTGCCGTGCTTTATAATGGTGTTGACTATTCGTTTTGGAATCCGGATCTACACCATGCGCGCGACCTACGCAAGGAACTCGGATTGCCGTCCAATGCATTCTTGTACCTTTATTTCGGGAGGCCAGGCATCTCGAAAGGTGTTGAGTATTTGATCAGGGCGGCAAGTAAAGTAAAGAGGACGATTGAGCCAAGTTATCTGGTGCTGTTGCTGTCTCGTAGTCCCGCCAAAGGTTATGAAAATGCTAAGAGTCTAGTTGCGGAGCTGTCACTGGGAGATCACGTACGATTTTGTGAATCGGTACAGCGAGAAGAGTTACCTTCCTATCTTCTTGCCGCAGATTGCGTTGTAGTGCCATCAATTTCCGAAGGCTTCGGTTTTGCAGCCGTCGAAGCGGCATCGATTGGGTGTAAAGTCGTAACGACGCGAGGTCATGCCGTGGAGGAAATTCTCGGAGAAAGCGCTATTTACGCAAACCCGCGCGATTCCGACGACCTTGGCAACGTCATTGTCAAGGTTGCAGGCGATCGAGGAAAGGGCTTGGCCGCTCCAAAGAATTACTTAATTCAAAACCATGTCGATGCGACGCTGGCGCTTTATGAATCACTAGGGCAACATGGATGGGTAGACTGAGAAGCAATTGAAACTCTGGTGAGTAAACCATTCGTGCGCTCTTTATTTCTTTACGGCCCATAATACCCCGTTTATTTTTGATTCGGATTGATGGCGGACAATTTTGTATCCATTACGTTTAAAGTCTGCCTCAAGTTTTTCGGGGCCTTGATGGTACTCCATTTTGACCGTGTGAATCCTGCTAAAAGTTTCCAAATCTAGACTTCCGAAAGCCTCATATTCCCCGCCTTCGCAGTCCATTTTTACTAGATCAATTTGCTCGCCTGAAGAGGTGATTCCCTTAATGATTTCAGCGAACGCAATGGTAGCAACCTTTTCCGTAGATTCTGGCTCATTGGAATGTTGACCGACGGCGCCGTACGGGCTTGCGTCGATTGGCATCGAAATTAGCTCCCCTGACCGTGCAGTAACGGCTGCCTTGAACGGAATGATTTTTTTTTCGAGTCCATTCACGCGAATATTCTCAATAAGTCGAGCATAATTATTCGTATTTGGCTCATAAGCGTAAACCTTTGAAGCGCCGCAGTACGCCGCATATAGAGCGAATACGCCAATATTCGCTCCAACGTCGATGACCACCGAGCCAGGCTTTATATTGCCATAATCCTTGCGAACGAAAATAACAAAAACAGTGATCACGTCGTGAGGATGGTCCGACAGTTCAATGATCGTACCATTCCTCAATACGACGCGTGCCTCGGGTGGTTGGTCCTGCCGGATGTAGCACCCAATAAACCTAATCGGCTTCCGAAAGTAAACCAAGCATTTGCAAAAGTACCACGGGTACTTGTAGAGTTCGAGAGCTTGTGCCCGAAACTGCGCTAGATCTCGTCCGAAAATCTTCATTTGAATGAACACCTGTGGGTTTTCCTGGGATTACCCGATTTTCTCAACCCTCGCAAGCCTAATTAATCACGACTTGGTCGAGGAAGACCGTGTTGTCGCCGCCGTTGGGGTTGAGCCCGACAAACGTCAAGGTGTGCGAACCGGCAGCCACCGTAAACGCGCCGGTCGAATACGTCGCGTAGGACGTGCCCGACGGTGTGATGGTTCCCACGGCAACGCCGTCGATCAGCACCCGCACGGTCTGGAAGCTGTTTTGGTAGTTGGCACGCTGGGCGGCGCTGAAGCTGACGGTGTAGGTGCCGGCCGCCAAGTTCAGCGTTTGGCTCACGCTGCCGGTCATCTGCACGAAGGCGGCTTGGCTCCCTTGCGGAGCGTTCGGGTTGCCGGAGGTGAAACCGCTGTTGTTGCCCGTCAGACCGGAAGTGCCCGTGAAGGTCCACGCCGAACCCGTGGGATTGTAGCGGTAGGCCGAACCGCCCGATCCCACGTTCGGCGTCTCGAAACCGCCGTCCGCGAGGACAACGGCGGCGCTGACCGAAGCCGAGAGGTTGAAGTTGAAGGAAGGATTATTCGGATCGTTGGTCGCGAACGAGACGTTGCCGGTGAAGTTGCCCGCAGACGCTGCGCTGAACTGCACGGTAAAGGTTGTCGATGCGTTCGGCGCCAGCGAAGACGATCCCAGCGGCGAAGTCAATGTGAAGCCGGTGCCAGTCACGTTGACCGCGCCGAGCGTCAAGTTGGCGGTGCCGGTGTTCGTGATCGTGTACGTTTTCGTGACGGGCACGCCAGCCAGCGTCGTGCCGAAGTTGGTGGTACCGCCACTCACGACGGCAGTGCCGCTTTCGGAAACCGTCAGGGCGGGCGCGGCCACGGTGCTGTTGAAAGCGACCTGATCGAGGAAAGCGGTATTGTCGCCGCCGTTGGGGTTGAGGCCGACAAAGGTCAGCGTGTGCGCGCCGGCCGCGACGGTGAAGACGCCGGTGGAATACGATGCGTAGGACGCGCCTGACGGCGTGATCGTTCCCACCGCGACGCCGTCGATCAGCACACGCACGGTTTGGCTGCTGCTTTGGTAATTGCCACGCTGGGCGGCATTGAAGCTGACCGTGTACGTCCCGGCCGTCAGGCTAAACGTTTGGCTGATGCTGCCGGTGGTCTGCACGAAAGCGACTTGGCTGCCTTGCGGAGCGTTGGGGTTGCCCGAGGTGAACGCGCTGCCGTTGCCGGTCAAGCCGGCACTTCCGGTGAATGTCCACGCCGAACCGGTCGGGTTGTAGCGATAGGCCGAACTTCCTGAGCCGATGTTCGGCGTCTCGAAGCTGCCGTCCGCCAGGCCGCCCGGGTTGACTACGCTCGTGGATCCCGCGAGGGTGAAGCTGACATTGGGGTTGTTCGGATCGTTGGTCGTGAACGAAACCGCGCCGCTAAAACTGCCCGCGAAGGCCCAGTTAAACTGAACGGTAAAGGTGGTCGAGGCGTTCGGCGCCAGCGACAGCGATCCCGGCGGCGACGTCAGGGAGAAGGCGGCCCCGCCGACGTTGACCGCGCTCAGCGTCAGGTTCGCGGTGCCGGTGTTGGTGATGGTGAAGGTTTTGGTGATTGGCACGCCGGCGGGTGTCGTCCCAAAATTGACGTTTCCGCCATTCGCCACGGCCGTGCCGCCATCGGACACCGCCACGGCGGGCGCGACGGCGACACTATTGAAAGCGACCTGATCGAGGAACGCGGTGTTATCGCCGCCGTTGGGGTTGAGGCCAACGAAGCTCAACGTGTGCTGGCCTGAGGCTACCGTGAAGACGCCGGTGGTATAGGTGCCATAAGACGTGCCCGACGGCGTGATCGTTCCCACTTGGGCGCCGTCGATCAGCACGCGCACGGCCTGGCTGCTAGGCTGATTGCCACGCTGAGCAGCGCGGAAGCTGAGGTTGTAGGTTCCGCCGACGAGGGCGAACGTTTGGCTGATGTTGCCGGTCATTTGCAAGAAGGCGACTTGGGTCCCTTGTGGTGCGCTGGGGTTGCCCGAGGTGAAAGCGCTGCTGTTGCCTGTCAGGCCGGCAGTACCCGTGAAGGTCCAAGCTGAGCCGGTTGGATTGTAGCGATAGGCCGAGCTGCCCGACCCGATGTTCGGCGTCTCGAAACCGCTGTCGGTAACGCCGCCATTGCCCACGGTCGCCGTCACGTTGAAGTTGAACGGATTCTCATTGGAATCATTGTTCCCGAACGAAATCTGGCCGGTGAAGGTGCCATTGCCGACCGCATTCATTTGGACAGTGAACGTCGTGGTCGCGCCGGGGGCGAGCGAGAGGGTGCCGAAGCCGGTAGTGACGCTGTAGCCGGTGGGGACGGTGATGGGGTTAGCCAGCGTTAGAGTTTGGGTGCCGGCATTGCGGACGGTGAAAGTTCTGCTGGTGGGGACGTTGGCGATAGTGGAGCCGAAGTCGACGGTGCTGGAGCCGTCAACGAGGTCGGTAGTTCCATCGAGGACGCTAATCTCGGGGCCGGCTGCGGAGATCACGTTTAAACGAACATTGGCTGCGCCGACCGTCACGGTTGTCGAATACGGAGCCGCGAGCCCGCCACCGGACACGGTTACAGTATAAGTCCCCGGACTGACGCGCAGGCTATATCCGCCGGTGGACCAGGTCGCCACACTCGAACCGCCAGTGATTGATACGGTCGCGCCGCCCAATCCTTCGTTGGCGTCATAGCGCTGATTGTTATTCAAATCCTGGTAAACGACCCCGGTCAGATAGGGGCGAGCGTCGGAAGTGGTGCCACTGTCGATGGTGTAGTAATTGTGGTAAGGTCCGCTGCCGTTTTGAACGATGCCGATGCCGACTTCGCGGTGCTGATAGGACGCGCCGTTAGCGAGCAGATGATTGCGATGACCGAGACTCGGCACACCGGCGTCGATAATTAAGCCCTTGAGCGCGTCTTCGACCGTCGAGTACCCAGCGGCAATGCTCTCGGCGGCGCCGGTCCAAGGATAGCCCTCCTGCGCCATCCGATCCCACGGTGCGGATCCGTTGGATCCGGTGTGGCCGAAGTAAGAATTGTCGTTCATTTCCTGGCTGTGCTTACGAGCGGCATCGATGAGCCTCACGTCAAACGCTAGGGGTGCAGACGGAGCAATATAGCTCAAATCGACGCCAATTTGCGTTCCGTAGGCAGTCGGGTTTGCGCGGGCATCGTTCAGCCGTTCGAGAAAAACCTGCTCGGAAACAGTCGGAACGGCTGATGGCGTAGTCCGATCTTCGAGCATTTCAAAATGAAGCCAGGCGGGACGTTTCTTCTTTAGGGTGACAACTGGCCGAGTAAACAATCCCTGCCACCACGATTTGCAAATAGACAAACGAGACTTCAGCATTTCCGCTGCTCCGGTTGATGAGGATTTAATTAGAGAAAGGAAAATGATTTCATTATTTGGCCATCGCTGGGACTCGCGATGGCCATTGAGTTTGCGTTATACAACACAGTGAACCTAATTAATCACGACTTGGTCGAGGAAAACGGTGTTGTCGCCGCCGTTGGGGTTGAGCCCGACAAACGTCAACGTGTGCGAACCCGCAGCCACCGTAAACGCGCCGGTGGAATACGTCGCGTAGGACGTGCCCGACGGTGTGATGGTTCCCACGGCGACGCCGTCGATCAACACCCGCACGGTCTGGAAGCTGTTTTGGTAGTTGGCACGCTGGGCGGCGCTGAAGCTGACGGTGTAGGTGCCGGCCGCCAAGTTCAGCGTTTGGCTCACGCTGCCGGTCATCTGCACGAAGGCGGCTTGGCTCCCTTGCGGAGCGTTCGGGTTGCCGGAGGTGAAACCGCTGTTGTTGCCCGTCAGACCGGAAGTGCCCGTGAAGGTCCACGCCGAACCCGTGGGATTGTAGCGGTAGGCCGAACCGCCCGATCCCACGTTCGGCGTCTCGAAACCGCCGTCCGCGAGGACAACGGCGGCGCTGACCGAAGCCGAGAGGTTGAAGTTGAAGGAAGGATTATTCGGATCGTTGGTCGCGAACGAGACGTTGCCGGTGAAGTTGCCCGCAGACGCTGCGCTGAACTGCACGGTAAAGGTTGTCGATGCGTTCGGCGCCAGCGAAGACGATCCCAGCGGCGAAGTCAATGTGAAGCCGGTGCCAGTCACGTTGACCGCGCCGAGCGTCAAGTTGGCGGTGCCGGTGTTCGTGATCGTGTACGTTTTCGTGACGGGCACGCCAGCCAGCGTCGTGCCGAAGTTGGTGGTACCGCCACTCACGACGGCAGTGCCGCTTTCGGAAACCGTCAGGGCGGGCGCGGCCACGGTGCTGTTGAAAGCGACCTGATCGAGGAAAGCGGTATTGTCGCCGCCGTTGGGGTTGAGGCCGACAAAGGTCAGCGTGTGCGCGCCGGCCGCGACGGTGAAGACGCCGGTGGAATACGATGCGTAGGACGCGCCTGACGGCGTGATCGTTCCCACCGCGACGCCGTCGATCAGCACACGCACGGTTTGGCTGCTGCTTTGGTAATTGCCACGCTGGGCGGCATTGAAGCTGACCGTGTACGTCCCGGCCGTCAGGCTAAACGTTTGGCTGATGCTGCCGGTGGTCTGCACGAAAGCGACTTGGCTGCCTTGCGGAGCGTTGGGGTTGCCCGAGGTGAACGCGCTGCCGTTGCCGGTCAAGCCGGCACTTCCGGTGAATGTCCACGCCGAACCGGTCGGGTTGTAGCGATAGGCCGAACTTCCTGAGCCGATGTTCGGCGTCTCGAAGCTGCCGTCCGCCAGGCCGCCCGGGTTGACTACGCTCGTGGATCCCGCGAGGGTGAAGCTGACATTGGGGTTGTTCGGATCGTTGGTCGTGAACGAAACCGCGCCGCTAAAACTGCCCGCGAAGGCCCAGTTAAACTGAACGGTAAAGGTGGTCGAGGCGTTCGGCGCCAGCGACAGCGATCCCGGCGGCGACGTCAGGGAGAAGGCGGCCCCGCCGACGTTGACCGCGCTCAGCGTCAGGTTCGCGGTGCCGGTGTTGGTGATGGTGAAGGTTTTGGTGATTGGCACGCCGGCGGGTGTCGTCCCAAAATTGACGTTTCCGCCATTCGCCACGGCCGTGCCGCCATCGGACACCGCCACGGCGGGCGCGACGGCGACACTATTGAAAGCGACCTGATCGAGGAACGCGGTGTTATCGCCGCCGTTGGGGTTGAGGCCAACGAAGCTCAACGTGTGCTGGCCTGAGGCTACCGTGAAGACGCCGGTGGTATAGGTGCCATAAGACGTGCCCGACGGCGTGATCGTTCCCACTTGGGCGCCGTCGATCAGCACGCGCACGGCCTGGCTGCTAGGCTGATTGCCACGCTGAGCAGCGCGGAAGCTGAGGTTGTAGGTTCCGCCGACGAGGGCGAACGTTTGGCTGATGTTGCCGGTCATTTGCAAGAAGGCGACTTGGGTCCCTTGTGGTGCGCTGGGGTTGCCCGAGGTGAAAGCGCTGCTGTTGCCTGTCAGGCCGGCAGTACCCGTGAAGGTCCAAGCTGAGCCGGTTGGATTGTAGCGATAGGCCGAGCTGCCCGACCCGATGTTCGGCGTCTCGAAACCGCTGTCGGTAACGCCGCCATTGCCCACGGTCGCCGTCACGTTGAAGTTGAACGGATTCTCATTGGAATCATTGTTCCCGAACGAAATCTGGCCGGTGAAGGTGCCATTGCCGACCGCATTCATTTGGACAGTGAACGTCGTGGTCGCGCCGGGGGCGAGCGAGAGGGTGCCGAAGCCGGTAGTGACGCTGTAGCCGGTGGGGACGGTGATGGGGTTAGCCAGCGTTAGAGTTTGGGTGCCGGCATTGCGGACGGTGAAAGTTCTGCTGGTGGGGACGTTGGCGATAGTGGAGCCGAAGTCGACGGTGCTGGAGCCGTCAACGAGGTCGGTAGTTCCATCGAGGACGCTGATCTCGGGGCCGTTTTGCATGGCGCTGCCGAGGTTGAGTCGGCCGCCGGTGACGGTTTTGCCTGTGAGGGAGGCAAGGGGAGTGGCAGTGGCGAGGAGGCGGGCTTTGAGTTCGGCGTAGGTAAGGTTAGGGTTTTGGGCGAGCAGCAGGGCGGCGGCGCCGGCGACGTGAGGGGTCGCCATGGAGGTGCCGCTGAAGTAGGCGTAACCGCCGCCGGCGATGGTGCTGTAGATGCTGACGCCGGGGGCGCCGAGATCGACGGAGGTTTGGCCGTAGCTGGAGAAGCTGGCGAGGTTGCCGCCGCTGTCAATGGCGGCGACGGCGATAATGTTGGCGAAGGTGTAGCTAGCGGGATAGTTGGGATCGGCGTCGTTATTGTTGCTAGCGTTGCCTGCGGCGGCGACGAAGAGATGGTCGCGCGAGGCGGCGTAGCTGATGGCGCTGGAGAGGGTGCTGGACCCGCCGCCTCCCCAACTGTTGTTGGAGATTTGCGAGCCGTTGTTGGCGGCGTAGCGGATGGCTTCGGCGGCGTCGCCATCGTTGCCGTTGCCGGAGGAGTCGAGGAATTTCAGGGCCATCATCTGGACTTTCCAGTTGATGCCGGCGACGCCAACGGCGTTATTGCCGATGCCGCCGATGGTGCCTGCGACGTGGGTGCCGTGGTTGTTGTCGTCAATGGGGTTATTGTCATTGTTGACGAAGTCCCAACCGACAAGATCGTCGCGATAGCCGTTGGCATCGGCATCGGTGCCGTCAGACCAACCGCCTTGCGCAGTGGTTTGGAGGATGTCGGCAGCGGTGATTCGGCCATCGCCGTCGCGATCAGTGATTTTTCCCACGCCTTGGTTGCGGGAGTCGTTGAGGTCCCAGAAAGTGATGGCGCCGTCGCCGTCGATATCCCAAGAAGGATCGCTTTGGATGGCGGAACGAATGCTGGCGGGGATTTCGCCTTGGTTGATCCAGATATTGCGGAAAAGATCGACATGGCGATAATCGATTCCGGTATCGATGACAGCGACGATCGGCGTGGTGGTGCCGGTGTTGACGTCCCAGGCGGTGGGAGCGTTGATGCCGAAAGAGCCATTGAGACCCCAGAGGGTGCCGTCGGTGAAGCGCGGATCGTTCGACACGACTTGCACGCTAAGGGTGGTCTGCGGCTCTGCATAAGCTACGGAAGCGTTGGCTCGGAGGAAGTTGGCGACGGCAGGGAGTTTGACGTCGTCCACGCTGACTTCGAAGAGACCGTCAACTCGGGTAGCCTGAATGTTGACGTTACCAAGGGGATTGTCAGCGGTCGCGCTGGCGAAGGTGGACGATTCATAGCCGGGCTTGAGCTGAACGAGAAGGGTGCTGGTGCTGAGGAGATTGCGATCTTCGAGAAGTTCAGGGCGATAATTGGAAGCCCGGTTTCGAGACGTTATATTTTTCCGTGAGAAGGCGCGGCGCAGCCAAGCGGGAATGAGCGAAGCTTTCATACCAAGCATATTTTCCACCACTCCTTGGGACGGGATAAATGCGATTGATGATAGAATTGGGCAGCCTCGTCGAATCGTGACGCTTGGACAGGTGCAAACAAGGGGCGGCGCGATATGACGAATGAGTTTAAGTAATTCTGGATCGTTTTTAGCGAAAAGTCAAGATGGGTTGGAAAAAAATCGATGGAATCGGGAACTAAACGCGACTGATCAACGACGCGCGAGTCGGTCGCCGTATTGTTGCTCGTAGTAATTGCGGTAAGCGCCGGATTTGACCTGGTCGATCCAATCACGGTTATTCCGATACCATTCGATGGTTGCGCGAATGCCGTCTTCGAAGGCGACCTGAGGGCGCCAATTCAGTTCGCGTTCGATCTTGGAGCAATCGATGGCGTAGCGCCGGTCATGACCAGGGCGGTCTTCAACGTAGCGAATGAGGCTGGTCGGCTTTCCGAGCGCGCGGAGAAGCGTATGCGTTAAATCGAGGTTGGCTTTTTCGCAGCGCCCACCGATGTTATAAACTTCGCCGACCTTGCCATGACGCCAAACCTTTTCGATGGCGGCGCAATGATCGTTCACGTGGATCCAGTCGCGCACCTGCTGGCCATCTCCGTAAACAGGGACCGGCTGATCGTTCATCAGATTGCTGATGAACAGCGGTATGAGCTTTTCAGGGAATTGATAGGGCCCATAGTTGTTGCTGCAGCGCGTGATGACGGCGGGCAAGCCAAACGTGTGGACGGCGGCACGCACGATCAAATCCGAGGCTGCCTTGCTGGCAGCGTAAGGGCTGTTCGGTGCGATCGGCGTCTCCTCAGTGAACGCGCCGGTTGGGCCGAGACTTCCGTAAACTTCGTCGGTGGAGACGTGGACAAAGCGCGACACCTTGAATTCGCGAGCGGCATCAACGAGCACCTGCGTGCCAATCACGTTGGTACGCAGAAACGGCCCCGAATCGAGAATGCTGCGATCGACATGGCTCTCGGCGGCAAAGTGGATGATCGAATCGATCGGCGTTGCGAAGAGTCCGCGCACGGCGTCGCGATCGGCGATGTCGCCTTTAATGAATTGCAAACGCGGGTTTTGCAGCAGATCCGCGAGGCTGGCGAGATTGGCTGCGTAGGTCAGCGCGTCGAAGTTAACGACGCGGATTTGCTCATCGCTTTGCAAGAGTTGGCGAATGAAGTTGCCGCCGATGAACCCGCAGCCGCCGGTAATGAGGACCGTTGTCATCTTGCGCCTCCCGCCTTTCTTTCTGTCAGGATCATCCGCAGATAACGACCATATTCGCTGCTGCCATATTGGTCGGCGTTGCGCAACATCTGCGTTTCGTCAATGTAACCGTTACTGAAAGCGATCTCTTCAAGGCAAGCGATTTTCAGCCCTTGGCGATGCTCCAGCGTCTGCACAAATTGCGATGCTTGAAGCAGTGAGTCGTGCGTCCCCATGTCGAGCCAGGCGACGCCGCGTCCAAGCGCGGTGACGGAGAGTTCTCCGCGGCTCAGATATTCCTTGTTGACATCGGTAATTTCCAGTTCTCCGCGCGCGGAAGGTTTCAGATTGCGCGTGATATCAACGACGTGGCTGTCATAGAAGTAAAGCCCGGTCACCGCCCAATTGGAGCGCGGCTGTTTTGGCTTTTCCTCGATCGACAGCGCTCGGAAGTTCGCATCAAATTCTACGACGCCGAAACGTTGCGGATCCGTCACATGGTAAGCGAACACGCGCGCACCTTGCTTGAGCGACGCCGACTCGGTGAGTAATTCCACGAGTTGATGTCCGAAAAGGAGATTGTCGCCGAGGATCAGGCAGACAGAATCATTGCCGACGAACTCGGCGCCCAAGACAAACGCTTGAGCGATGCCATTGGGTTGAGGTTGCACTTGATAACGGAGCGAAATCCCGATTTGGCTGCCGTCGCCGAGCAGTTGCTCAATTCGCGGCGTGTCTTGCGGCGTGCTAATGACAAGAATGTCACGAATGCCCGCAAGCATCAGAATCGAGAGCGGATAGTAAATTACCGGCTTATCGTACACGGGAAGAAGTTGCTTGCTCACGACGCGCGTCAGCGGATATAATCGCGTTCCTGCACCGCCGGCCAAGAGGATGCCCTTCATTGCAACGATCTCGCTTTTTGGAAGCAATCAATGTAGGGTGCGTCAAGCGCCAGCGCCGACGCACCATGAATTTGCAACGGCATGGTGCATCGGCGCTGGCGCTTGACGCACCCTACGGGATCATAACTGCGTGGAAACCGAGCGGGCCAAGTTTTTGGCTAATTCGTGGAGAGCAGCCGCAACCGCTTCTTGAATCGGCGGCAACCGAATGCCCGCATCGTTGAGCCGACTTGTGTTCAGTATGCAATTGCTCCGTCCGGCTCGCGCCACTTCGCTCATCTGTTCGGCCGGCAACGCCACAAATTCGTGGCGCGGATCGACGATCGCGCGGTACATCTGCATCACTTCAAAAGGCGAGATCGTGCCCGGGTTTGTAATGTTGAATACGCCAGTCGCCCGTCGATCGATCAATTGCTGAGCGGCATTTAGGAAATCCGGCAAACAGGTCAAAGAATTCGGCGCCGTGAGCACGCGCGTGTAGCGTCGTAACTTCATCAGTAAATTGCGGCTGTTGGTTGACCCATCAAACGGCATGCGCAAACGCAGCGTCAGGACAGGGAACTCTCGCAAGATTTGGTCCGCCCAGGCCTTGCTGCGGGAATAAAAGCTGCCCGCGAAGTTTGGCGGATCTGTTTCCCTGAATCCGGACCCGCCGTTATCGCCCGCGTAGATGCAGCCGGAACTCATGTGGACGAGGTAGGCGCCGGCCCGTGTGCATTCCTCCAACAACACGAGAGCCCCCGTGACGTTGCTATGCAGCGTTTCCGTCTTGTGATCCTCGCACCAATCGACATTAGGATCGCCGCATCGGCCAGCGCAATTGATCACGACGTCCGGCTGATGCTCGTTGAGTGCCTGTCGAACCATTGATGCATCGCTGATGTCCAGGCGCGGCTTGGCTGCGTCGGGATAAATCTGTGCAAATTGCCGACCTAGATAGCCATTACTGCCGAAAAGGAGAACTCGAGACATAGTAAGACCGGGTAATCTGTCACGTCTAGTCGATATGCCCAAGGCGTACGCGAACTAGCGGTGTACACTGGCGCTGGTTTGGTTCTGTTAGTATAATGGCGTGTTCCCGAAGGTAAAGTGGAAACGCTCTCGTAGTCGATAACATTGTTTTGATGGTAAAAGCCCAGGGACAGGCGTCCCATGGCGTTCGGAGAACGACTCTAAAGGCCCTACATGAAATTACCTAATAACCCCATACAAGTCTCCATCATCATTCCGACCTTTCGCGAAGCATTGAACTTGCCGATCTTGATTCCACAGATTGCCGCGGCATTTGCGGCAGGAAACCTCAACGGCGAGATAGTCGTCGTCGATGACAACAGTCAGGATGGCACCGAGAAAGCATGTGCCGAATTGGCACTGCAATATCCCGTTCAACTCGAAGTTCGCACCCGCGAGCGCGGCCTGTCCAGCGCAGTTTTGCACGGAATGCAGGTGGCACGCGGCGAAATGTTTGTCGTCATGGACGCGGATCTGTCGCATCCACCGGAAAAGATTCCAGAACTCGTCCAGACGCTGCACGCCCAAAACGCCGACTTCGTCATCGGCAGCCGCTACGTGCAAGGCGCGGGGACGGACGAAAATTGGGGCTGGTTTCGCTGGCTCAATTCCAAGGTCGCGACGCTGTTAGCCTGGCCTTTGACCTCGGCGGCCGATCCGATGGCCGGCTTCTTCGCGATCCGGCGCTCCACTTTCGAGAAAGCGGCGCCGCTGGATCCGATCGGTTACAAAATCGGCCTGGAACTCATCGTCAAATGCGATTGTCGAGCGATCAAGGAAGTGCCGATCACATTTCGCGATCGCGTGCATGGCGAGAGCAAATTGACGCTGAAGGAGCAAATCAATTACCTGCGGCATTTGCTGAAACTTTACGAAAGTAAGTACAAGGGTAAATTTCAGTTCGCGAAGTTTTGCATCGTCGGTGGAACCGGCGCGGTCGTCGATCTCGCGTGCTTTACTTTGCTGCTGTTGGCCTTGCCGGACGAAGTGGCACGAGCGTTGGCGATTTGGATTGCGATGACATGGAACTTCATGTTCAATCGCCAGGTGACGTTTTCGACATCGCGCGAACGGCCGTTCGCAATGCAGTACGCGCTCTTTTGCTCATCGTGTCTGATTGGGGCGGGCGTCAACTGGTACGTATATGTGATGCTGCGGTCAAACGGCGGCGAATTCTTCGAGACGTATCCCACCGCGGCCGCGGCGGTCGGCATTCTCTGCGGTACGGTTTTCAATTTCGTGTGCAGCAAATTCATCGTGTTCAAATAGCGGTTTCGCGCGCTTTCGAGCGCGAAACCGCAAGCGGCGCAGGCTACTTGGCGTACAGCGCTTCTGCCGTTTTGCGAAACGCGCCGAGCGCTTGGCCGCCGTTGCCCGGGAAGCCGCCCGAGTGTTGCACCATATACACGGTGATGAGTCCGTGTTTGGAATCGATACTCATGCTAGTGGCGTAAGCGCCGCCATGTCCGAACGTCGTGCCGTCGGTGGCCCAACCGACGCCGTAACCGGTCTTGATGTCGGGAGCGGTTTGCCGGCTTGTCAGTTCTTTCACCGCCGCTTCCGAGAGCAGGCGTTTGCCGTTATAGACGCCGCCGCCGGCGATCATTTGACAGAAGACGCCGCAATCGGTCGCGGTCGAGAAAAGGCCGCCACCCGGGCAAGCATAGCGCGTGCGATCGCTGAGCGGATAGCGCAGCGGCGTAATGGGGGCCTCTTCCAAGCCTTGCTTGTCTTTGCCAGGCTTGTACGTTTTAGCGAGTCGTTTGAGTTGGGCTTCGCTGGGCCAAAACGTCGTGTCCTTCATGCCGAGCGGGCCGAACAAACGCTTGTCGAGAAACTCGTCATAGGGCATGCCACTCACGACTTCGATGATTCGGCCGCCCGTGTTGATGCCGGCATTCGAATAAACGTATTTCGTGCCGGGCTCGCTATTGAGAGGCGTCATTGCATAGCTGCGCACCGCATCCTTCAATGGCAGCACATCAATCGTTGGCTTTTCCATCACTGACGCGAATGGCATGCCGCTCGTGTGATTCATCACATCGCGCACGGTGACTTGTCGTTTGGTCTTGCCTAGCACCAGGCGATCCTTGCCCTGTTCGACGACCACCCATTGCCCCTTGAACTCTGGCAAAAACTTCTCGATTGGATCATCGAGATTGACCTTGCCTTCATCAACGAGCATCATCAATGCGGCGCCCGTGATCGGCTTCGTCATGGAAGCGATCCAAAAGATTGCATCAAAAGGCATCGCGATCATGCGTGCGATGTCGGCGAAACCGACCGTCTCAAGACTCAGCACCCGATCCTTGGTTGCGACCAACGTCACCGCACCTGCCAGCGACTTGCTGTCGACATAGGGTTGCAATGCAGACGAGATTTTGCCCTTGGTTTCTTGGCCGCGCGCGGGCACGAGTGCCAGAGGGACGAAGGCGATCAACAAACTCAAACAGATGCTTCGCGAGAAAAGGTGTTTCACGGCAGGTCCTTTCGAGCAGAAAAGGGAAATTCATCGTTGAATGTATTTGTGCGCGGCAAGTCGGCCAGAGTTTTGCGATCGGAAGCGCCATAAATGCAAACATCACGCCGATTTATCGGCGTGATGCAGGTAGTTGCTCATTATTTCGATTCTTATGGCTCAATCGTCGAGCCTGGACCCGGTTGGCCTTGGAACCTGCCTTGAATGCCTTGCTGAAACCTCCCCTGATTGATATCCTCGCGGGCAACGCGCAGCGTATAGGAAAAAGCGCCGAGCATCTCGCCATCTTTCGCGTCCGCGTGACATTTCAAGCAAGCCTGGCTTGCGCGAATGGGACCTAGCACACGCACCGTCTCGGCTTTGGTGCGGACATATAGGTCTTTACCGTTGATCAGCTCCTCCAGGCCTTCTGCTTCAAATACGTCCATCTCGCGAATCGGCGCCTTGTTCAGGTTTTTCATGTCTGGTAATCGCTTCGAAACGTAAACTTTGGGCGTATCGTGCATCACAAGTCCGACGAGGTCGAGCGAATGAATTTCCCAGGTCTGCTCCTTTGTGTGGTCAGCCTTTTCAGGAGTCGCTCCTTTGGTTACTGGACCATTGGAAGCACTGAACTGATTCAGATTGAGACGATGAATCAGCGACAAATCCTTCAGCCCCTGCTGCGGCGGCTGTTCTTTCGTAATCTCTTCGGACGTCCATTCAGGAATCTTCCATTCGCGCGGCACGATCTGCAGCGTCGGCTCCATGCGCCGCATCCCCATGCCGGGCCGGCTGATGAACTTCTTGTGAGCATCGGCGTGCAGCCGCTGTGCCAGCAAAACCAATAGCTCGTCTTGCTTCGAGTGCTTCTTTCCCGTGGGCGGCGCTTTGACGTGAATCTCGTCCGCGGACGGCTCAGCGGCATTCTTGACTGGCAACGGGCCGGCCTTTATCGTGGGAAACGTAGGTTTCTCCTCGATCTGAACAGCCGATTGGGCTTGAATAGTCGGCGTAAACTGCACGACTTGCCCCGGCGCAGGCGAACTCGGTTCGCGACTTGACCACCATTCCCAACCGCCCAACGATACCGATGCTGCCAGCACGGTCGCGAGCAGAATCAAAGCGTATTGTCGACCTGTCGATCCCATCATGTGCGAGCCTCCACATTGCGATCTTCCCCACGATATCTCATGCGGTAACGACGATGATCCAAAGAAAAAAGTCGGGCCACATCCGTCAAATGCGTGCGTTTTTCGGCGAAGATTCTGTCACAATTCGAAATCGCCGCAGTATTTCTTTTGAGCATTGGCATTCGAACAAAAACACATTTGAAAGCATAAAGGGGAACCAAGATGATCCTGAATCATAAATACTGTGCGCTGGTTTGCTGCGTTGGCATGGCGATGGGCTCAATTCAGCCCGCTTCGGCCCAGAGTTTTGCCCCGACCAGGGTCCTCTCCGTCAAAGTGTCTCACAATGCGGTTCGCAACAATGAAAAAGGAATGGTCGTTGAAATAAGGGCAAAGCTGGAAGGCACCGGTCCTTTCGACGGCTGGACTGCGAAGGCGGCGATACTGGACAAGAAAGACGGACAGATCCTTTCACTTCATGCGAAAAAGGTCATTGCCGACAATCCTCAACTGTTTCCCACTGGCAAAGTGCACGATTATTTTGATGATTTCATGCGTCCGAAGACCAAGAGCTTTTCGTTCCCCGGAGTAAAGTTGCCTGCGTACAGTATCCTGCAAGGGCCACTCAGCGACTTTTACGGCAGCTTCAGTGATAGCCGTCCGATATTTTTCCTGACGAATGGCAATACCTCCACCGTCGAGCTCTTCTTTCCGCTAAGCCAATTCCCGTTCCGAGAAAAGGGAGTGTACGATCTCACGTTGCGGGCTCAAATCTTCGAGAATAACGACACATTCGGCCCCGTGATTAGTTCACAGTCAGACCCGATTTCGTTTGTTTTCGAAGTGAAGTAGAAACACAGGAACACTCAAGCGACTCCGCCGCTGGCGGAGTTGCAGGCGTTGGATGATGCTTCCAGTTTTACGGTTCCGCAGCGACGTATAATAGAATGATGGATTTGATCGTGTCAAACCGATCAAATGGATAGCAAGGAACGCGTGGCGAAGCCGAACGGAGGCAGAGCGATGAATGATACTGCTACCCTCACCGAATATGGCGTTGAGATCGACCCGCGCACGATGATCGAACCCCCGGATGTTGCCACGTTCGAACTGGAGCCGGGGCATCCTGGCCTGCACGATGAAGCATACGTGCAAAGACGGCAGCATCTCTTCGACCAGTGCCGTCGGCATCGCCTGGAAGCGCTCGGCCCGCCGCTCATCGAATACACTTCCGAAGAAACACGCATCTGGCGCGATGTCAGCCCCAAGCTCGACGAACTGCATCGCCAACACGCTTGCTCGATCTATCTTCACGCCAAGGACGCGCTCGGCATCAGCGCGACCGAAATCCCCCAACTCCGCACGCTGAGCGAACGGTTGTTGCACGAGACCAACATGCACCTGGTTCCCGCCGAGGGGCCGTTGCCTTATCGGGTCTTCTATTCCTACATCGCCAAGCGCGGCTTCCCCGTCACGCAATTCCTTCGTCACGGCACGCATCCGGAGTTCACGCCGGAACCGGACATGATTCACGATTGTTTGGGGCATGTGCCGCCGTTGATGAATCGCGATTACGCGGAACTTCTGACACTGATAGGTAAAGCTGCGTATGCAACGCCTGATCCAAGGCAACTGCTCGCGCTGAAGCGTTTAAGTTGGTTCAGCGTCGAGTTCGGCCTGATGGAGGAACGCGGCGCGATCAAGGTCTTCGGCGCCGGCATTCTCTCGTCTACGGGCGAGATCCCGTTTTCGCTGTCCGGCGACGTGACGCGGCGTCCTTTCATCACGGACGAGGTGATCGAAACCGACTACGATCCGTCGCGCATGCAGGATCAGTTATTCATCATCCCGTCGTTCGTGTTTCTGCGCCGCGAGATCGAAGCGCTGGTGCGAAGGTTTGGGATAAAGGTGCTATAATGTCCGGAGAAAATCAATCCAAGGAGCCTCCCATGCAAATGGTGAAAATCCAGATTCCCGATAAACAAGAGAGCGCAAAGGCACTAGTGCAAATGAGTCGGCGAGGCCGAATTCTGTGTTTCGCAGACGATGTGTACATTGTCCCTGAGCCGGCGCTTGAGTTTTTGTCTACTTTGGGGGTCACCTTTCACGAAATGGGTCGAGGAGGATTCGATTATGCGGAAAAGGCGTTACGAGATGCTACTGCCGCTAAAGTATAATGACGGCCAACCCATTGAAGACGAGAAAATCTACCAAACGCGTGAAGAACTTATCAATCGCTTTGACGCGATATCATTTTTGCCGGGCTTGGTTCAAGGTATTTGGGTTTATGGCGGCACGCGTTATGAAGACGAATTGTTGTGAGTAATGATCGATGTTGAGGATGTTCCGGAAAACCACGATTTCATCGTGACACTTAAAGCCGTACTTTGCGAACGCTTTCAGCAAATTGATATCTACATTGCTACGTACACGGTAGAAATTCTGTAGGTCCGCCATGCGTCACCTTGCCATCGGCGATATTCACGGTTGCTTCAGAGCGCTGACCACGCTCGCCGCATTTGTGCCGTTCAAACCGGACGACATCGTCATCACTCTGGGCGACTATGTGAATCGCGGACCCGACTCGTGCGCCGTTCTCGATTGGCTCATCGCCCGTCATCGCGAGGGAACCCTGATCGCGCTGCGCGGCAATCACGAAGTGATGATGCTGCGAGCGCGGGACGATGACGAGGCGTTTCGCTCCTGGCTAACGTGCGGCGGCGATGCGACGCTGGCGTCCTATTCCCCCTTCGACGACGGCGGTCGCCTGGTGGACGTTCCCGATTCGCATTGGGATTTCCTGGAGAACAACACACGCAAGTTCTTCGAAGTCGATACGCATTTTTTCGTACATGCCAATGTGTATCCTGAATTCCCACTGGCCGAACAGCCCGATTACATGCTGTTCTGGGAGAGCTTCATTGATCCGCCGCCGCACCAATCAGGGAAGATCATGGTTTGCGGTCATACGTCTCAAAAAATGGGCCAACCGAGAAACATCGGTCACGCTGTCTGTATCGATACATGGGCGTGTGGCCGCGGTTGGCTGACTTGTCTAGACGTTGGTTCGGGGCATTATTGGCAAGCCAATCAACAAGGCGAGACACGTCGCGGTTGGTTGGAAGAATTAAACGCCGAGCAATATTCGGAGTAAACCATGAGCAAAGACACCCTCCCTTTGCGCCGTATCGATCACGTCCGCTTCTTCGTGGGCAACGCGCGACAATCGGCATACTTCTATCGCAACGCCTTCGGGTTCGATGTCGTCGCTTACGCGGGGCTCGAAACCAAGCACAAGCACGAAGCGGGCTACGTCCTGCGCCAGGGCAAGATCACCTTCGTGCTCGTCTCGGCCCTCTCCTGGCGGCATCCCGATTCGCAACGGCTCATTCAACATGGCGATGGCGTGCAGGACATCGCGCTCGATGTCGAAGACGTCGCGCACACGTTCCATGAAGCCGTGAAGCGCGGTGCCGAAGCGGTGACGCCGCCGCAAAAGCTGGAGGACGATTTCGGCGTCTTCGAGCGAGCCACCATTCGCACCTATGGCGATACGACGCACACGTTTATCAATCGCGACAAATACAAGGGCGTCTTCTCACCTGGATTCAAGCCGATCGATCCGGAACGCTATCAGCCGTCCACCTTCAACCCCGTCGGCCTCGCCGCCATCGATCATATCGTCGGCAATGTCGAAGAAGGCAAGATGAACGAATGGGTCAAGTTCTATCAGGACGTGCTCGGCTTTCATCAACTCGTTCACTTCGACGACAAGGACATTTCGACCGAATACTCCGCACTGATGTCGAAGGTCGTCGAGAACGGCACGGGCCGAATCAAGTTCCCGATCAACGAGCCCGCCAAGGCGAAACGACGCTCGCAGATCGACGAATTCCTCCAGTTCTACGGCGGCCCCGGCGTGCAGCATATCGCGATGGCGACCGACAACATCATCGACACCGTGAGCGCGATGCGCGAAAACGATGTCTCGTTCCTGCGCGTTCCCAAGAGTTATTACGATGCGTTGCCGAACCGCGTCGGCGCCATCAAAGAAGATATCGATGTGCTCGCCGATCTCGGCATTCTCGTCGATCGCGATGATGAAGGTTATATGTTGCAGATCTTCACGAAGCCGGTCGCGGATCGGCCGACGCTGTTTTTCGAAGTGATTCAGCGGCGTGGCTCGCGCAGCTTCGGCAAGGGCAATTTCAAGGCGCTCTTCGAGGCGATCGAACGCGAGCAAGAGACGCGCGGCACGTTATGATTATTCGTTTAGCGCTCGCGTGGCGCCGCGCGGGCGCTAAACGAAAATACCCGCGATCAGCGCACGACTTGGAACGTCAATTCCGGCGTCTTGCGGCGATGAATGTCGGCGGCGATTTCGCCGCGCAGTTTGGCGTGGGACGCATGAAGCGCGTCATGAATCTCCGCAGTCGCGACCGTTGTTTGGCCGTGATAGCGAAGCGTGATCAGCAACCGCGACGAATCCGGCGCGGGCAGCACGGACTCGACTGTCAGCTCACGCAGCACTTCACCTTCGAGCGCGATGGTGAGCGTGCGTTCCACCTGTCGACAAAGCTGCAATGCTTTGCGATTCGACACCTTTCCTTGCGGATGCTTCACATCAAAGCGAGGATCGGCGCCGTCTTCCATACCTAACTCAACGCACAAACCCGAGGGCGGTTTGCGCGCAAATCGGCGCGTAGCCATGAGGACTCTCCAAAATGGCGCAGCATGAAGCTGCGCGGTATCTATTAATGAAAAAACGCGGATTGATGGGAGAGCCTGATCGATGTCGGAAAGAGGGGTCAGCAACCGAAACGGAGGCTCGTACTCAAGCAGTGCAAAGCAGACGGTCGCATGATCGGCCTCCTTTCGTGCACGGTCACTTTGCCGGCGCGGGCGATGCGCTCAGCCAGCGTGCCGGCGGATGCCAGCCGTCGGCCAAAGTGAAGTGCTCATCCAGATACAGGTTCGCGGAGCGGTCAAAAAACAACTCGCGCGGAAACGTCGCGGAGGGCCGAGCCGTATCGGCGGACACGGCGTCGATGGCGACCAAGGCTTCCACCACCAATTCGGCGCAAAAGTAGCGATCGCGTTCGCCATGCGGTTCGCCAAGGATGAAGGTACGCAGCGGACCGCGCGTGCGGAACGGCGTCATTTGCCGCAACATGCGGCGAGCGGCGAACGGCTTGCCTTCCTGCCGTCGCGCCCATCGGGTCAAGCACTCCGATTGCTCGGCCGTCAAAGGCGTACGGCGTTGGCGAATCCAGACCTTTTCGCCGCGTTGTTCGTGTTTGCCGAGATCATAGGACAAATCCAAAATCTCAATGCGCAGTCCATTGAACGGCCCGGCTTCCAAAATGGCAGGCCGGCCGTCTTCCAGGGCAATAACGATTCCCGAATGATGCGGCGCGCCACTCAACGCGAGCCGATGGCCCGCCTGAATGATCCGGGAACGATCCGTCGCAAGGTAAATGTCGCCAGGTTGAGGATGGAATCGTTTGAAAGGTTCGCGCACAACTTCGTCGAGGCAATACGCGGGCTGGCATAGCATGCCATTTCCGTTCTGCGACGAAGACGCTCCCCCGCTCACGATGGCCACGCTCAATATGATTGCAACGGAAACGCTCAAGCACTCTCCTGGATACATAGTGTTTTTGCGCGCGGTTTCTCCAAAAAACTCATCAGCTCCTTGCGATGTTTTCCTTTAGCCGATCTCGCGCAAATTCCGCTGATTCACGGCCCGAAATACGGCTTGGATCGATCAAGATGCCCGCGCCCCACCTTGCGGAAAAGCGACGTCTATCCCGGATACCAAACCTTGCGCGCGTCGTCCTTGGCGCGGCGATACTCGTAGGCGTCGTCGATCAGGCGCGCGAGGTCGTACTTGGGCCGCCAGCCGAGCAGAAATTTGGCCTTGGCGTTGTCGAGCCACGTGGAATGAAACGGCGTGGCAATATCCACGCTCGGATAGCCGCGCGTCTTGGCGAGATGATCGGCGACGGCCCGATAATTCACCGGCTCATCCATGCAAACGTTGAACGTCTGCCCGCGCGCCTTGGGATGATCGACGGCCGCGAGGATGGCGTCCGTCAGATCATCGACATGCACGAAATTGCGTTGCACCGGTTGGCCGTCCGGGTCGCGCATGACGGGGACCGTGTTGCTCTGCACATAGCGATCGGCAACCTCCGGCGTCACGAAATCGCGCCAGCGCGGGCCGCCGAAGACGTCGTTGCCGAAGGATAGCTGAAACTTGAAGTCGTCTTTCTCCATGATCCACGGCGCACGCAGACAGCAGGCATTGAGGCCATACTGAATCACGTATTGCTCCATCATGACTTCTTCGAGCACCTTCGATAGGGCATAGCAACCCGGATACGCGGAGTGCTTTTGCATTTCGGTGACCGGAATGGGATGCGGATAGTAGAAGTGCCCCATGCCGGCATCGCCGCCGATTAAGATAAATTGCTGAAAGTCTTTATTCGTACGGCATTCTTCTAATATCCAGAACAACCCTTTGACGGCGACATCCATGATCGCTTCCGGCGTCTCTTTGCACGTCGCCAAATGCAGCACGTGTGTGACGTCGCGCATCGCCGCCTCGACGTCGCTGCGCTCGGCGATGTTGCCGCGCGCGATCTCGAGGCGCGGCTGCGGCGTCATCGCGCGGCTATGGCACAGCGCCCGCAGGATGACGTTGTCGAAGCGAGCATCGGCCAGGCAACGCTGGATGAAATGAGCGCCGACTTTGCCGGTGGCGCCGGTGATGAGAATGCGTCGCGGTTGCATGGTTTTCCTATTCGATCACGATGACGCACGGATCCAAGTCTTCACGCTTCGAATTCAGCCCCGGCGTCGGCAACAGTTTTTGCGTCTGCCGATCGTAGAGATAGATATCACGTTCCCCTTCGCCCTTGATACGCTCGGAGACAAACACGAGGTATCGGCCATCGGCGCTGAGCACGGGCGTCTGTTCGTTGGCGATGGAGTTGATGCCGGGCAACGGCAGGAAGCTCTTCTTCGCACGATCATAAAGATAGATATCGCGCCCGCCCATACCGCCGGCGCGATCGGAGGCGAAGGCGATCAGGTTGCCGTCTTCGCTCAAGGACGGCGTTAGGTCGGCAAGCGGCGAGTTGATTTCGGGGACAGCTAGCGTCTTGGCGTCCTGACGATCGTATAAGTAAATATCGGTGCTGCCGACGTTGCTCTTTTGATTTGAGACGAACGCCAACCAACGAGCATTCGCACTCATGGCTGGCATGCGTTCGTCGAATTTCGGCGTGTTCAGATTCGGCGTTTCGAGAAACTTCATGCCCGCGAGATCGAACAGCATCAAATCCCAGCGCTGACTCGCTCCTTGTTTGTCCCACGCAGCAAATGTGATCAGCGTCCCGTCCGCGTTGATGGTCGGATGCAGTTGGGCACCTTGCGAGGTGTTGAGTTTCGGCGGCGTGACGAGCTTCTTCTCGATCATGTCATAGACGAAGATTTTGCTCGTTTCGTTCTCCAATTCCGACGCGAAGACGCATACCTTGGCGTTCTTCGACACCATCGGATGGTAGTCCTGACGATTCGCGATGGTTGGGATATTGCCGACGATCTTGCCCTGCGATATGCCGTCGTGTTCATAGAAAAAAACCTGCGCATGCTTGGGCCGATCGCGATACGAGGAGAACGCGATAAGCAATCGCTTCGGCGCGGTTTCTTGCGAATGCGTCGTGAGCGCGAGCAACGGCGCGGCACCGACAAGCAGGACGACGAGAAAGCGGCTCATCCGACAATCTCCGATACCGGCAACGCCTCACGTACAAAAGGCCGCATGCGCGCGTCGGCCGTATCGATGCCGACGAGGCGGTACAGCGTCGCCGCAAATTGCGCCGGGCTGACGGGCGTGTGCGCGGGCCGCGCACCGGTGCGGTCGCTGGCGCCGACGATGCGACCGCCGTGCAAGCCGCCGCCGGCGAGCAAATAAGTGAAGCAATACGGGAAGTGGTCGCGCGCCCCGTAACGATTGATGCGCGGCGTTCGGCCAAATTCGCCGCCGACCACGATCAACGTCGATTGCAGCATGCGGCGATCCTGCAAATCGCTCAGCAATGCGCTCAAGCCTTGATCGAGGCGCGGGCACAGATGCTGCTCCATGCGCACCATGCCGCCGAGGTCGGCGCCGTGGACGTCCCACGCGTCCCAGGCGGGGCCATCGTACCATTTCACTTCGATGAATCGGCTCCCCGCTTGCACGAGCCGACGCGCGAGCAAACAGGATTGGCCGAAGAGATTGGCGCCGTAGCGTTCGCGCAGCGCTTCGTTCTCGCGCGACAGATCGAACGCGTCGCGCACCTGCGTCGAGGTCAGGATATCGACGGCCCGTTGATACGATTGATCCATCCGCTCGATGGCGTCGTTCGCATGCGTTTGCCGGCGAAAACGCTCGACCGCCGTGAGCAATTCGCGCCGTTGATTGAAGCGGTCGGCATGAATGTCGGCCGACAGCGCGAACTGCGGCATCTGCACGCGCGTGCCAGTCGGGTCCGCGATCTCAACGGGGAAGAATGGCGAGCCGAGGCGTCCGCCGCCCACGCTGAGCCGCGAACCGACGTGCACATACGGCGGAAGGTTGCCGCGATGCCCTTGCATGCGTGCGATGACCGCGCCATAGGAAGTTGTCTCATTCGCGAACCCGGTCAGCATCGGCACGGCCGAGTGCGAATCGACAGTGTGCGACATCGAACGCACCAGCACGCACTTGTCCATGTGCTGCGACAGGCGCGGCAGCAATTCGCAAATCTGCATGCCGGGAACATTCGTATCGATGGCCCCATAGGGTCCGCGAATCGTGTCCTGCGCATCGGGCTTGGGATCGAACGTTTCAAAATGGCTCGGCCCGCCATCGAGCCAAAGGAAGATGCACGACACGTCGCCGCGCGCACTGCCCGGCGATGCGGCCGAAGAGCGAAACCAGTCCGCGAGCGTCATCCCCGCGAGACTGAGGCCGCCGACCTTGAGCATATCGCGGCGCGTGATGCCGCTGCAATTGCGGACTTTCGTGTTGCCGATGGTGAACATGACTTCCCCCCCTATGGTTGTCAGCTTTTCATATGGACGACGAACTGCGCGATGCCGACAGGATCAACCGTGCGTTCGATGCGGAACCAACGCTGCAGCAAATTGGAGCGTACCCAGCCGTCTTCAAGCAGTGATTCTTCGTAACCGTCTTTGCCGTGGCGAAGGATATCGAAGCGAATGTCCTCCTTCCGGGCATCGACCAGCCAATACTCCGGTATCTCGGCTTTCCAATACAGCTCACGCAGATCGCGCCGGTCTTTGGATACTGAACTGTTGCTGATGATTTCGAGCACGGCGTCGGGCGTGCCTTCGAGCTCCATGTAACCGGACTTCACGCCGGGGACCATGATGAGGCGCTTCGATTTCATCGTTTCCCAGAAATAGAACATGCCATCCGGCTCGGACGCCAAGTTCGCAGCGACATTTACCAGCAGCATCCGGTCGGGTACCCAACACCCCGAGGCGTCGAGTATCAGCAAATTGTAGAACATCCCGTTAAATGCTTGCTTTATTCTGTTATGCGAGATGAATTCTTCCATACTCGGGTCCACCCAGATGGTGCCGTTGAGGTAGGAAACCCAACCGGATTCTGGATAGCTGTCCGATTGCGCCCAGCGTCGATACGCGGCCAAGCTATCGATGCCGCCGGGGATGAGGATGCGGCTCTCCACCGACACCTGTGTCGTTCCCAGCGTCGGTACGCTCGGCACCATTGGCGGCAAGCTTGGCGGAAGTGTATTCATGCGGCTCATTTTAGCATGGCGTGTCATGGCGATGCGAGGCAAATGTTCGGTTTTTGATCGCTCGGACCATCTTTTCGTCCAAATGCTGTCGCACGCGTTCTTTGCCCGAAGAGCTTGTTGACCATGACGTTACCAAAATGCTGTCGGATTGCTGCTCGCACACACACCTTTCTGACAGCATTTCTTCATGGAACGTGAAGATTTCGCTGAATGTCCAGGGGTTTGGCGACGTTGAGAAAAAATGCTTTCAGCGACTGGTACAACCTTGCAATCACCGGACGACGATATGTTACGATGGATCAATTTGTTGTTTTGCGACGGCCGCGATTTCGCCTCCAGCGCCAACAAAGCAGCCCCCCATCGGCCGCAATCACCAGTGCCGCGATCATCGAAATTGTGATGGGGTACACCGAATCGTCCAGTGCGTCGCTGCTCCAAACGAGGCGGCCGTTCGTGTCATAAAGATGACAGACCCATGCACGCGGTTGCCGGTTCCAACCAAAAACATCGGCTGGCAGCTTGTGGAACGCTTTCAGCGTTCGCGTTTCTTCGGGCCTCGCACCCAGGGCTCGCTGGCTTGCGCTCGCGAGCCCTGGGCTTTTGGGGTTCAAGGGAGATGAGGAATCCCATCCCACGCTTATTGAAGATGCGCTTATTTAAGCAGATTTGCGCGAAATATCACTACGATCCTCGTACTCTAGGCCAGTGCAAGCTCGTTGCGATGAAGGCCGGCGTCAATCTCGGCACGCGCCTTTTGCGTCATCTTCAGGACAAACGCGATGTCGCGCAACATCGCGTCCGCGCCTTCGCGCAACTGCGTTCGCGTCTTCGTCACTTGATGATGGCTCGGCTTTTGTTGATCGTGCGCTTCGTGCGATAGGGTGAGGTTCATGATCGGCTCCACCTGATGATATGGGAAGTTATTCTTACTGTGATCTTGACGTAATCTATAGAGCACGCGACGTGCCAATCGCCAGTTTCGCAAGCGATTAAACCATAACTCATTTTCTGTTAGTTACTTGCGGAATAGCGAATCTGGTGGGAGTCCATAAGAGAGGCTAGTGTACAGGATGTAACTAATGCAATCCGCCACATCAGTAGGTGTTTTTTGTACAATAGAGAGTATTCGTTACAAATCCATCGGCGCGCTTGCTGCTCTTTTCTCGATTTGGATTGTCCGTAAGTAAATAGGTGCGCAGCAAACAAAGTTCAACTCCGCATAAGGAGCTTGCATGGAAATCGATGTCAACATTGTCTACGCCATCGTTGGGACACTCATCGCGGTCGGCGTGTTGTACTTCATCGCCCGCTATGCGCAAACCGGCGGCGACTTCGCGAAAGAACGCGAAGCGCGCGGCATCGGGGAGCGCTATTTGACGGACGAAAAGTTCAAGGATGCGGTCACGAAAGCGCTGACGCCGCCCCCACCGCCTCCGCCGCCGAAGCCATCGCCGGAACCGATCTTGCTCCTGGCCTTGATGCAGCGCGAAGGCCGGCTCATTGATTTTCTCCTGGAAAACGTTGATGCTGCCGACAACGAAACGCTTGGCGCCGGCGTGCGTACCATTCATCAAGCCTGTCAGAAAGTATTGAAGGAGCACCTAGACATGGAACCGGTGCTCAAGGGCGAAGAGAAGTCCGCGGTGACGATTCCCGTCGGCTTCGATCCGTCGGCAATTCGCATCACGGGCAACGTCACCGGTTCACCGCCGTTCAAGGGGACGCTCGAGCATCACGGCTGGCGCGTTACTAAGATCAAGATCGCCAAGCCGTCCGAAGGTCAGGACGCGTTCGTGCTCGCTCCGGCGGAGGTGGAATTGTAGCAGGCGAAATCATTGCCGATCCATGAACGCTTCGACTGCGTCCTTGGCTTCGGCCAGGCTCGCGCCGGTTTCCTCGCGATAGGCTTTGATGGCCTCGATCTTAAGCTCGGGATCGCGAGCAAGCTCCTTGACTCGATCCGAGAGCGGAGCGGCATTGGGATTCTTCGGACGCATGGCTTGAAATCCAAGGAATGCGTAAACACACAGCATCATCACGGACGCGGCAAACAGAACCATCGTCGTCCAGCGCTGTTCCATTCGCATCAAATCGCCGATAACAAGCGCGATATAGAGCCAAACAAGGCTCAACGCACTGAAGAATTCTCTGCGTGTTACCATTGCCAATACTCCGGGATGTGAGGCAGGTTGTTGTTGGACGCTTCACGTCCAGAATTCTCGCGATTGAAGAATGCAATGTAAAGAAGATTTCTCAACTTCCTGAACGCAAGTTGGAGCAATTAATGAAGTTGGTTGACGTTACGGTGTACTATTTGGAGATGCTCGCACCGGCGCATCGTGTCATTCCGATGCCGCGCGAGGGCCTTTCGGTTCGGCGCATGCCTGCGCCCACGGTTCCGTATTATCGCGCGCTTTATCAAGCCGTGGGCGGCGACTATCATTGGTTGAGCCGTCGCAAAATGTCCGACGAAGCGCTGGCCGCGCTACTCGCTGATACGCGTATGGAACTGCACGTTCTAAATCTGGATGACATGCCGATCGGCTTTGCCGAGTTGGATCGCCGCGAGGAGGATGAAATCGAGTTAGTGCAGTTTGGTCTGATGCGTCCGTTTATCGGCCAGGGTCTTGGCAAGTGGTTCTTGCAATGGACCATTGATAAGGCGTGGAGTTATGAGCCAAAACGGTTTTGGCTGCATACTTGCACATTGGACCATCCAGCCGCCTTGCCGAATTACCAGAGAGCAGGTTTCACGCTGTTCGACGAAGAAGTGATACGCCGAGAGCTTTGAAAGCCCAGGGATGAGGCACTCCGAATCCCTGGGCTTCGGCAAAACTCATGACGACGCTTTGCGTGATGCGTCATCCTTCTTTTTGACGCTTTCGAGATAGGAACGAAATTGGTCTTTGGTCAAACCGACGTTCCTCGGATCAATAGAGTTGTAGGTGCTCATGAGCTTTTCACGTGCTTTTCCTTTGTCCTTGAAGCGATCGGCAAGTCGTAGAAATTCGTCCTTTGCTAGCTTGCCATCGCTATTGGAATCAAGCTTTCGAAAGACCACGTCCACATCTAGCTTCGGTCTTTTCGCATCCTGTCCGTCTGCGGTATTCAATAAGGTAACTGCCGTCATGACGGCTAACGATGCTATAAGCCAACGTGCCATGATTTCTCCTTTGCAATTGCGCGAGCGCTGGAGGTCCTCTCCGCCTATGTTTCGAATGGCTCGCTTGATTTCTCGGTTCCGCAAGATTTTCTCCCTGTAGAGCGCGCACTTTTGCTACACTCACTTGCATATTGTAGATCAAGTCCCGTGCCAAAAGGAATCGCAATCATGAAAAAAAACTCCACGCTTTGTCTCGTCGCCGTCGCCCTACTGCTGGCTTGCCTGGCAACCTGGGCAACTCATGCAGGCGAAAAGAAAGACGCCGGCTTCGCGGCGTTCCGTATGCAAGAACTCCCCGAAAAGCTCAAGGTCGGTTACGCGGTTACGCTCGTCGATGTGAATAGCGACGGCAAAAAAGACATTGTCATCGTCGATACCAACCGCGTTATTTGGCTCGAGAATCCGACCTGGAAGATGCACACCATCATCACCGGGCTGACCAAGCCCGACAATGTCTGTATCGACGCCTACGACATCGACGGCGACGGCCAAATCGACTTCGCCCTCGGCGCCGATTGGAAGCCGTTCAACACCAGCGCGGGCGGCACGCTCCAATGGCTCAAGCGAAGCAAATCCCTCGATGATTCCTGGACCGTTCATCCCATCGACATGGAGCCGACCGTTCACCGCATTCGCTTTGCCGACATCGACGGCAAGGGCAAATCGGCCCTGCTCTCCGTTCCGCTCATGGGCCGAGGCTCCAGCGCGAAGGCGAATTGGGTCGATGGCGCGCCGTTGCGCGTCACCGCGTATCGTATTCCGAAAGACCCCATCAAAGATCGCTGGATGCCGGAAGTGCTCGATGAGAGCCTGCACGTTGCCCATAACTTTTGGCCGATCGATGCGCCCATGCGCAAAGGTAAAGACGTACTCGTCGCCAGCTACGAAGGAGTGAGCCTGCTGTCGGTGTTCGACGGCAAATGGAAACGCACGCACCTCGGCCTCGGCAATCAAGACAACCCCAAGAGCAATCGCGGCAGCAGCGAAATCAAGCAAGGCAAGCTCAAGAACGGCAAAAAGTTCATCGCTACCATCGAACCCTGGCACGGCAACCAAGTCGTCGTCTACACGGAACCGACGAAACCGGGCGAACTGTGGGATCGCCATATGATCGACGATCACCTGCGCTGGGGCCACGGCGTTTGGTGCGCGGATGTAGATGGGGATGGCAACGAAGAACTAATCATTGGCGTGCGCGATTTGCCTAACAAGACCGACATGTTCACTGAGAGCCGGGGCGTGCGCATCTATCGCGCGCTTGATGACAAAGGCGCCACTTGGCAACGCCAAATCCTTGACAACGGCGGCGTCGCCACCGAGGATTTGGCCGCAACCGATCTCAACGGCGATGGCAAAATCGACATCGTCGCGGTTGGCCGGCAAACTGGCAATGTGCGAATTTATTGGAATGAAACGAAGAGGTGAGAGAATTGCCCATCGCTTGCGGTTTCGCGCACTCCGATGTGCCGGGCGCGCGACTACTCTTTCCAGCACATTGGGATCCTAAGCTTAGAATTCCACGTGGACAAGTTGTCGCG
>JADMIO011135728.1_pt1 | contig 98078 bp, 86 predicted proteins | sample 8958161 | NCBI WGS metagenome assembly JADMIO01 (sample SAMN16585339, study PRJNA669376) | soil metagenome | isolation source: Crop rotation soil | place: USA: Cullars Rotation, Alabama | collected 2011
CGACAACTTGTCCACGTGGAATTCTAAGCTTAGGATCCCAATGTGCTGGAAAGAAAATTCGAAATTGCGTATAATTGCAGTAATACTACTGTTGGCTGCAATGCGAGCACACTTTGGTAAAATGAAATTAACAGAAGGCGATATTGTCAGACTTAAGAAGGAAATTAAAGCGTCCTTGGTTATTAGCTTGTTGTTATTTTTTGTTCTTTGCGTTCTTGTTGCAATTGTATTTGGAATAATAGATCTATTTAAAACTCCTGAAAAGCCTTCCCCAGGTATTAACGAACGTGGACTTTATGTTTTTATAATTCTACTTTTTCCGTTTATCCTTATTGTTGGGAAGACCCTTTTGATATATGTTGACATTCTACAAGGAAAAAAAATAGGATTTCAAAGCGAAAGCTATGAAGTACTCAAAAAGAAAGAATCTCACTTCATTGTGACACATGAAGAACCTAAAAGAAAGATAAAAATATATGGCGACCTTTTACCTAAACTTTCAGTGGGTAGAAAGGTAACAATTGAAGTGGCTGCTATAAGTAAGACGTTGCTTTTTATTTCTCACGGGAGTGAGAACTTACTTGACAAAGAAGCGTGACATTAAAATAACCGAGGAGTTGTTCCAAGAATAATGACAGTGTTATTGCCAGAACCAGCACTGCAGCCAACAGTGTGTTTATAAAATTGTGGCGGGACGTTAAGCATTCGACCATAAATTCGTGTTTTGCTTTTGTGGTTAATTGAATTGGACGTTTTTCAAATGCCACAACTTCATAAACACTTAAACGTAAGCAAGCTATGCCAGATCTTAAATGGATACAATCAGCAGGCGGACCTTTAGTTGTATTACCTGAAGAAGCTTTGAATGTTTGGAGTGGAAGATATAAGCGAGACCTTTACTTGAAAGGTGTTTTTGAAGAAGCCGATAATTTTTTAAACCGTACCGAAGCTGATTATGGAAAGGCTTGTTCAGTTGATGATTTTTTAGGAGTTATTGAAGGCAAAAAGGGAAGCGTATTGGTTCTTGGTGATGAACCTTTACCAACTACGCTTTATCATTCTTCTAAAAATGAAGCGGGAATTGCAAGAGTATACTATGGCAAAGAAAATATCGAAGAGGTAATTAATGGTCTAAGCATAAACAAAATAATTCATTGGAAATTTGGTTTGACAGTGGCTTTTAATTCAAATAATCAATTTTTATTTGACGCTGCTCTTGCTGGTGAAGACTTGAAAAATTTAGACGAGTTTTTATCTATCAGGTTAACTCCTGGACTTTATAAAGTCTTTACACATGTTTATGAGCCAGATGAAGAAACCAAACTATTATTGCATCGTTTAACTGCTGCAGATTAGCCTGCTTACAACAGTGTGTTTATAAAATTGTGGCTGGACGTTAAGCATTCAACTTAAAATCACTATTTTGCTTTCACGGTTAATTGAATCTGACGTTTTTCAATTGCCACAACTTCATAAACACTTTAACGTTGTACGCAACATCAACATGAATTTAGGTACTAAAATCAATATAAGTCTATTCATCATCCTTTGGCCTTTTGTACAAATAGTAATTTGGATAACATTTTTTATTGCTTTGGCTAATGCCGAAATGGATTTGTCTTTGAATAAATGGTATAGCATAGGAATACATTTGTTTCAGGTTTTCAAGTGGCCAACGTTATTCTTTTATGATAATAGCTATTTCCCCTTGTTTTTTGTTTTGATTGGCCTTTTTATTAACTCATTGATTTATGCATTCCTTATAGAAAGATTAATTACTGTGGTTCGCTTAAAAGTCAAAAAGTATCGTCATCTTAATACCTGATCATCTTCAAACGATAATTTTATTCGAAATAGTCGTGAAGCAAAAGGATCTTTATTAAGATGCTTACAACATAAGTTTCAAGCAATATGGGCTGGCGAACATTTTTGAACAATAGAATAACTATTTTGCTATTGAATAAGGCTGAAGCAGCAGAACCAAAATACCCATACTGCTTGAAGCCTCATTCCGTTGTGTGCCATAATATTAGACCCATATAATGAGACTTACTTTATTTTCAATTTCCCTCTTGCTGACTAATTACTCTTTTGGACAATCCTCAAGACTTGAACTTGCTAACTCGAAAATTTATGTTTGTGCGACATACTTTAAGCAAAAAAATAAATACATAGGGCTCGAAACAAGGACAATTCTAAAGGACACCGTTATTGACAACAAAACTTTCACTAAGTACAGGACAGAAAATTTTACAGACAATTCACAGCAAAAAGCAATTCACCCTTTTTACGAAGCTTTTAAAGACAATTTCTACTATTTGTTGGATAGTTCACTAAAGACAATTCATAAAATTAATTATCTAACAAACTCACCTCAAACAGGGACTATTTTTGGTAAGACAGAAAATGTCGTAATTGAATTTATTGACACACGAAATTCCTTTCCGAGAGACAGTTTGGTGGCAACAAACAAAACACCAAGAAAGTATTTTGTAAAAAATAATTCAGAAATTTATTTAGTTATCATTCCTGACTTAAAAACATTGGCTGTTTCAAGCAATGGGAACTTCTACACAAAACAATTATTCGGCGACAACTACAATAATATTTCAAATGGCTTTAAAAACAATGCGAAAACAATTAACAAGTTTGATATTCAAATTGGCGACGAAATTCAACTTTTTTATAGACGCAAATGGTATAACGACACGACAGGAATTACAGAATACGAGGATAAACAATTTAAAAACGTAAAATACATTGGCGACACAATAATCAATAATTCTAAGGCACTACTTATGACAATTAATGGTTACAGCTATTTGAATGGTTCAAAAGATGACGATGAACAGTTTATAGTATCTCTTACCGACAGTGGTTATTATTCAGGCTATCAATTTATTCCATTTAAGGATTATGCAACAGAACTAAGACTTATTGACGTTGAGAATAAGAAGGAATTCTTTTTGCAAGGTATAGACAACGACACAATAGGAACTAATATTTATCAGAAAATAGTCCAAGCAAAAAGTAATGACCCATATCGTTATTATATTCTGCCATTTTTCCCAATGCCTTACATTGAATTTGGCAATGTTCAAGGAATAATTACATATTCAAAAATCAAAGGCGTTGAGAAAGGAAAAAAACGAGAAAGAACTTACATTACCGACAGAACTAACATAAGGGACATAAAGTGCAAGACAGACACAGAAGTTGAGTTTGAAATTTATTTTAAAGAAGCTTGTGATTTGACAATTACGATAGGTGAAGACAATAACATTGGCACTTTAACAACTAAAGCTAAAGAAGGTGTGCAAACCTTTGTAGTAAAGACAAAGAAACTTACTAAAGGAGAAACATACCAAGTTCAAATCAATTATAAGTTGGACAACAGTTCAGGAAGTTTCTCTAACAGTTTTAAAGCTAACTATTGACAGAGAATTACGGCACACAACAAGAGTATTGCCAATAGTGGGGCTGGACGTTGGAGCAATCGGCAGCATATCGCTATTTGGCTTTGGTTGCGGCAGGACCTTATCTACTTGGCTTTTAGTTATTATCTTCATCAAAAGATTTTCAGTTTGGCTTCGGTTGTCCGGGCTGGAGGTTTTTCAATTCCCCCACCATCGGCAATACTTTTTCGTTAGCCGAAATTGCAATCCATGTCAGATATTACAAAATATAAGGTTGATAGGTATAGCTTGGACAAGGAGTATATCACGACGGGCGAACTTACTGTCATTGAAAATGGACCTTTAACCGAACTATATTATAAAGACACGCAGGTAGAGGAAACGGCAAGTGATAGGGGACTTCCTATGGTAGCATTAATAGCATTAAGACAAACGTTAGAAACGAAGCATAAATCTCTACTTGCAGTGAATGGTAGTAGAATTGATACTACTTTAAGACCTACTGTAGGCGACATAGCTTATGTTATTAGGGATGATAAAATTGACAAGGACGATTGGGTAGCCATTTTTGAACCAGCTATTGAATTAGATAAGCTTTGTACTGTTCAACAGCATGAAAAGGCTTATGACGAATGGTGCGACGCTGTGTGTCCAAAAGAAAACTTCGGCTAACAGCATGTTTATGTAATACTGGCGGAAGAACATAAACCTATCTTTTCTATCTTCAATCATCATCAACAAGTTTATGAGCAGTAGTTTTTCAAATGCCAGTACTACATAAACATGTTCTCCGTCAGACTGTCTAAAAACTATTCACATTTGTCTATAAGTATTGCTTGTAAAAGGGTGTAACAATTAGGAAATTTATACATGCAATACATTACTGGCACAAACCGCACACAGGCTGTCTTGTTTTCCGGGAGTCTTGATGAAATTATTGATGCTGATAACGAGGTGCGCATCATTGATTTGTTTGTTGATAGCATAGATCTCACGTTTAGCTTTCAGCTGAAGTTTGCTACTGAAGGCAGACCACCTTACCATCCAATAGATTTATTGAAGCTTTATGTTTACGGCTACTTAAATAGCATTCGATCATCAAGAGCTTTGGAAAAAGAATGCAAACGTAAAGTGGAAGTGACGTGGCACAAGGCCCCGCCGGCATTGTACAGCAGGGTATCGCGGTGGCAAAAACGGAAGGCCGTATCCGGTGCCGGGCGGTAACACCAGTAGCGGGCTTCTATGCGCCCGTCCGTAATGAGGTAGCTGGTGGTAAACAAAGAACGTTTGCGGGAATCTGCCTGGACTGCAGTCACGGTCCGGATGCCCAGGCATTGCAGGAGGTACGGTTGTTCAACAGCGTATCGCCAAAGGACTCTGCACTGACACCCATTGGCAAGAGATTGTAAAAAGGAAACTGTGAAAAGCCCTGCAGGCAGAGGAATTGAATGATGATGCAGGCGATGATCTTTTTCATGCGGATAAAAAAACAATGATAAGGAAAGCTGTCCAATTGCTGTAGCAAGGTTGCTTCTGCAAGTGTGGGCACAGCTTGTGTGGTTAGCCCACCGACAATTGTATGAGCTGCTTGTTTACCGTATTATTTACTGCATACGGTTTTAGCGCAAGTGCTATGTGAAACACGACAACGGCAACAAAGGAGGGGAGTGCTGACAAATAAATCCAGAACTACTACGGAGGATGAAGTTTACATCAATCCGGGGGCTCGCCACAAGGCTGGGCGCAAGCTACCCGCGAAGACCCCTGGCGAACGTAAGGCCCCGTTTGCATTAGCTACCAGGCCCCGATGAACCAAGGCCGCCTGGTGAAGATTGGCTCCCTGATGGTTAACGAAATGACATCAACATTTTCCTTTTCAAAGAAGGGTGAACGCCTTCCCGATATCAAGAACCCATGCGTGCAGCTCCCAACCAGTGTGGACATTGAAAGGTTGAAAAAGACAGTTTGCCTGCTTACAAAATCAGTGAGGGAACAGGATTTTTACGGTCACCACACGTATTTTTTCCACGAAAACTTGCATTTTTGAAAAAGGGATATTTTATTTGTCCTGTCAATCATCTCCAAATCTTCTGCAAAGCCTCTTATCATCTAACTCACAAGGAAAGCCAGTACCGACCTTAAGAAAACAAAATGACCCGGAGACATGAGCTGTTGACAACACTCTTCTCTACCTGATGTTTCTATACTTTCTGAAGAAACATTCATCACTTCATTTTATTTTTTTAGATCGGAAAACAAAGCAAGTTCGTTACCAAACGATATACTGATTTTCCAATCTCCTCCCGAAAGAACAGCATCATCCACTTACTGAGAATCCGTACCAAACAAACTTTAATCTTTTAATGCTGTTACTATGAGACGTTTTATTCACGTACTGACTGTTCTTGTACTTTTCTCTGCAACCAGCTTTGCCCAAACGGGAAGCAATAACCTTATTCCTGAACTGGTTTTCCAAAATCCGGTTCTGACTTCCGGCGTAGCCGGCCAGGACAACGCTGTTTACAAATTCAGCAATATCGCTACCGGCATTGACGCCACGGTAAAAATCAAAGCAAGGTCCTCTGTTTCTGTTAAGCTTACCAATATTGATGTGGCCAATGCAGGCTGGACAAAAGCCTTCCAGCCGCAATTTGGTATCCAGGGAAATGTGCCTGCTTACCAGGACTGGTGGATGGATTTTGAACTGACCTTTTATGAAGCGGGAAAAAACACAAAGAAGAAAATCAAAGGTTTTGCTGTAACGGCGATTGACCTTGACGGCGATGGTCTCTCCATCCGTGAATACCTGCAAATGAATAAAGTGAAAAAAATTGAGTATTGCCCTGTTAACTACCTGGCACCGCAGGCGCCCAACACTATTGATAATCTTTTTACTGCCGATGATGATGCAGACGATAAAAAAGGCGACGACAAAAAATCCCTTGGCCCCATCCAAAACTACCAGAACATCGATACATCCGGAACGCCGGTTATGTCAACCTATACTTACGAGGACAAAGACAAAATCACGTTTCGTTTTGGTGCCAAATCAGGTAATTATATCAGCAATGCCGGCGAAAGATTGAACTCCTTATGGTTCAAATCATTTAACCTGGCTGCGCCGCGCCTTTTACCGGTTACGTTTTACAGCTTCAATGCCACGTACGATAAAAAGAATGCACAACTAAACTGGTCAGCGCAGGCTGATGAAAACTTCAGTCATTTTGTTATTGAGAAAAGCACCGATGGCAGCATGTTCCAGACGATAGGCAAAGCGCAGGCTTCTATGACCATCAACAATTATGGTTTTACCGATGCAGCCGTAACATCCGCAACAGGCGTTGTTTACTACCGCATTCAATGCGTGGAGAAGTCCGGTGAAGTGAATTACACACCGGTAAAGACCATTCGCTTAACCAGGGATGTTACTACGTCCTTGTCAGTTTACCCTAACCCGGTACAAAAGATGGCTAACCTTACGTTGCCTGCCAGCTGGCAGAACAAACCCGTGACAGTTAGCATTTACAGCAGTGCAGGTGTGCTGATGAAAAACAGCAGCATCAAAGCGGCAGGCCAAACGGAAACACTGGATTTTAACCAGTTGCCTAAGGGAATGTACGTGGTTAAAGCACAATGCAGTGATGAGTGGGCAGAACAGCGAATCTTAAGAAATTAAGGAATTCGCTTATGAGGACTAGGCCGGATCCCGAAAGGGATTCGGCTTTTTATTTTTTCTCCTAACTCATCATTTTTAAACGGGAATGTGGAAAATACGGTGGGAGGCACGTAAAATTTCCTGTCAAAAATTTGCATTTCCCGAAATGTCCTATTTTATTTGTGGCATCAATGATTGATTTAACCATTAATGATTGATACGGTAATCCGAAAACTAAACAACCCTGTAGAAAACTAAACTGGTCCGACTATGAAACGTTTGTACACTTTTATTTCTTCCCTTCAGCAAGTTCCTGGTTTTACACTGTTGTACCCGATCAATACAACCGCCAGTACTATGCCATGGGCAAACGCTTCTTTTGCTCAACAATCCCTTTTTAGTTTTTCTCAAGCATCTAACATCCTGTAGAAAGCTGCAAAGCCTATATCCGGGAAAAATCATCCAACATCCCTTAAAAAGCTGACCGTTTCAAAATCCGCATCTAACGAACTGCCAACTTCAAAGCGCTATTGAACAATCGTCCACTATCCACAAAAAGCCGGTAAGTCCAACCCGAAGAAAGACTGCTAAGATTCAGATCCTGAAAAACAAATAAGATCTAAGTCCCACGAAAACAAACGATCCATCATCCGGTAAAACCGACAGGATTCAATCCAACGAAGAAACCGACTATCCAAATTCCAGTAAAAGCTACAAAAGTCCTGCTACCGAAGAAGAGCCAGTTGATTCAATTCCTTTAAACAACCTACACGATCTATATCTGAAGAAAAGCCAGGTAATCCTGATCCTTTTTGAATAGCCAAAACAAAAAATTCAGATCCTGGAGTGAAACCTTATTGTCCAAATTTTATCCTGTAAGAAATCATTTTTGTGACTTAAATCCAAGGCCTTTAGAAAGCCTCGAGTAATCAAAATTTGAACCCTATTAAAAAGCAAAAATGACTCAATCTGTACACAACATTTCTTTTAGAATCCAAAATCTGCTGGCAACAGCAGGTTTTGGTAACCATCCTGCGCAATCAGGATCAAAACTGGTAAGGCGGTTTCTACTGACCTTCCTGGGTGCTTTTGCAGCCCTGGCTGCAATGGCGCAAACTTATACCACCAAAGCCGACGGAGCCTGGAACAGCGCTTCTACATGGGTAGGCGGCGTGGTTCCGGCGAACCCAATCACGGCCGGTAAAATTGTCGTTATCAAGCACGACGTCACCTTTGACCTGAATGCCGATTTAAGCATTGCCGGTACTTTGCACATTGAAGGCGATACCCTGCGTTTCGCTTCTTCGTATGACAAGAAAGTGGTGATTGCTTCTACCGGTTTGCTGACGGTTAAAAATGGCGGCTTTCTCCAGGACCCTGGTACAAATAAGGGCGAGATGATCATCTCCGGCGGACGGGTGATGCTTGACAACGCAAAGTTGTCTACTTCCGGCGCTATTACTGCCAACCCTGGCACCAGGCGTTCTTACAAGAACAGCACGGTGTTGGTGAGCGACAAGTACACGGTAGATGGCACATCGGCTTTACGATCAATTGATACCATCCAGGCCTCTTCTGTTACAACAGCAGTAGATGGCGGTGGGGGTGATATTGAGTTGAAAGCTTATACAACAGTCCGTGTAGCAAATGCCAGGATCTCCATTGGCAAAGGCAAGTTCAAGAACAGCGCCAACTGCGACGTTACTGTGTTATCGGGAGCTGTAGGCAATTATGGCTTTAATGTATTGAGAATAGAAACCGACCTGGAAAATGATGGCGCATGGGATGCCCGTATTGATGCCTTTTGTATAGGCAAAGATGTAAAGGGTAGCAATGTGGCTGCTGTTGATTTCACCAGACCGGAAGATTGTTCCAATACAACCGGGCCTGCTCCTGAATTGACCTTCCAGAACCCTGTTTTAAAATCAGGTACGGCTAACAAAGAAGGCGCGGTTTACCGCTTTAGCAATGTCTCTCCGGGAGTAGACGCCGAGGTAAAACTGAAGAAGTTTTCCCGTAGCGATATCAAGATGAACACCATTGATAATTCAACGCTGGGATGGGGCAAGGCCTTTCAGCCCGAATTTGGTTTAGCTGGTGTAGTGCCTGCTAACCAAAACTGGTACATTGATTTCGAAATGACCTTCTTCGAAGCCGGTAAGAACAAAAAGGTAAAAATGGATAAGGTTGATTTTACTGCTCTTGATGTAGATGGCGATGGTTTCTCTGTTGCCGAATACGCCCAATTCAGTAACCCGGCCAATGTAGCCTATTCTACGGTATCGAGCCTGACATCAACAGTTGCCGGCGCTCTTGGATCGTTGCTGCCTTGTGCTACCTGCCTTCTTTCAAGTGCATTAGTGCAGTGTACACAATGCAAAGGAGCAGGTATCGTTGATGATGGAGATGATATTGATGATGATGATTGTACCAAATGTTTAGGAAGCGGCGCCCTTCACAGCCTTTGCGGCCACCCGTACAAAGGAATGGTAGGAAATATATTACAGGGAACTGTACAGAATTTCAACAACATTGATACGGCTGCCACGCAGGTAATGGCTACTTACCAGTTTGCGAATACAGAAAGAATCAACTTCCGCTACGGTGCTAAAACCACCGCCTATGCAGCCAATGGTTCCGGTATTCGTCTGAACTCACTGTGGAGCAAATCATTCAGCCTGGCCCCATGGTCAACGCTGCCGGTGAAACTTGAAAACTTTTCCGCAGCCCTGGTGCAGGATGATGCCAACCTTACCTGGAAAGCATCGCACGGAGAAGAGTTAAAGAAGTTTGTTATTCAGCGCAGCACCGATGGTAAAATATTTACTGATATTGCTACGGTCTTAACGGGCAACACAGCAAACTATGGTTACAAAGACAACAAGGTCAATTCGGCTACAGGTGTGGTTTACTACCGTGTAGGAAGCGTTGACTACACAAACGAGGTTTTATTCTCCGATGTGAAAATGCTTCGCCTGGCAAAGACGGAACAGCAAGCCATTGCGCTGTCTACCTTCCCGAACCCTGTTGTAACAGATGTTCGAATCACGTTACCGGCTGCATGGCAAGGCAAACAAGTGATGCTTCAATTGTACAGTGCAAATGGTACGATTGCAAAAAGTATTCAACTGGGTGCCGCGTCGCAAACGGAAACAATGCCTGTTGGCGGTCTGATAAAAGGCCTGTATGTAGTGAAAGCTATGTGCGGCGAAGAATGGGCCCAGCAGCGCATTATTAAGAACTAGACCATGAATAGGGTGAAAATCTTCTAACGAAAAAGCCAGGCAATTGCCTGGCTTTTTCGTATCTGAGAATGTTGTCCGTAAAAGATGCAGTTGACCTTTATTTCAGTTTGATAACGGGCTTTAATTTATATCCGCCGCCTTCTTCTTTAATTGACAAGGCGGCATCAAAATCAAGAATAAAGGAATTCAGTGTTTCACCCAGGTGTTTATCAATCTTAATTTTCAAACCACTTTCGCTTCCGCTTGGAATAACAAGGGGTTTTGTTTCACCATTTACTTTCACCGTATTGTTTGAACCCAGTATAAAACGCACTTCCTTTAAAACGCCATCAGGAACAGTGCCGGTAGCAAGTGTATCAGTAATACCGTTTTGCAGCGCCAGCAGGTTATACACGCCTGCATTTGTGTTAAGCGATATCCAACCGGTAGTGTCTTCGCTCATTTTCACACGAATTTCTGTGATCTCGACATTTACCTCATCATAAGCTGTTGGATTATCGGTTAACAAAATTTGAACAGGAACTTGTTTGTTTTCTTTCTTACAGGAAGAAAAAGCAATTCCAAAAAAGGCAAGCGTAATAAGAGAGAGTTTCCAATTCATAGGTTTCAGTTTGGGCGAAGATGAGAAAGAAATATGCCAAAGACGGGCTTTCGCAAAAGAAAGCGTACAAACACAAAATAGGCAGGAATTCTACGAGGGCGGCTACGGGAAATCCTGTACAACGAACGGTCAATCCTACTAAAAACTTAATAAAACGGCCGTCCTTTACCGAATACCCGATCCACACTACATTTGCGCCATGCAGGAATTAATAAACGTGGTTTCGCAGCTGTATAAAAGCTGGTGCGGTAAAGAACCCGTCAGCGTCGATGTTATTCAACAGTCGGGAAGCGACAGGCGGTATTTCCGTTTGTATGATGCCGAAGGAAAATCGATCATTGGAACCCACGGGATCAATGTGCAGGAGAACGAAGCGTTTATCTACTTCTCTGGACAATTTCATAAAAAAGGATTGAATGTTCCTGAAGTGCTGGCCGTAAGCTATGATGAGACGGTTTACCTGCAACAGGATTTTGGCAACACATCATTGATGAGCATTTTGGAAGAAAAAGGTTTTACCCCGGAAGTGTATGACCTGTTCAAAGAAAGCCTTTACCAGCTGGCCCGCCTGCAGGTCCGGGGTGATGCAGGACTGAATTACCAGAAATGCCTGACCAATAAGGAATTTGGCAAACAGGCCATCACGGCCGACCTGCTGTATTTCAAATATTATTTTTTAGATGCCATCGGGAAGCCTTACGATAAGCAAAAGCTGATGGATGATTTTGATGCGTTGAGCAATTATCTCACGCATACCGAATACAAATATTTTATGTTCCGCGATTTTCAAAGCAGGAACATACTTGTCACGGAAGACAATCAGGTTCATTTTATAGACTACCAGGGCGGGATGAAAGGAGCACCGCAATACGACGTGGCCAGTATACTTTGGCAGGCAAGGGCCAACCTTCCAGATGAATGGAAAACATCGCTGCTGGAAGAGTACCTCGATTCATTTGAAAGTATTATCAATGATACAGTTGACCGCGACGTGTTTCGCAGCCAGTACAATGGTTATGTGTTGATTCGTTTACTGCAGGTACTTGGAGCTTATGGGTTCCGTGGCTTGTTTGAACGGAAGGCACATTTCTTAACCAGCATTCCGCAGGCGTTAAAAAACCTGAAATGGTTTGTGGACAACAACAGCATGGGCATTGTGGTACCTGAATTCAGAAAAGTATTGCAGCTGTGTGTGGATGATGAAATTATTGAACGCTTCACTCCTGTCCAGGCAGATGAAAGCACACCATTAACCGTCAAGATCTGCTCCTTTTCCTACAAAAAAGGAATACCGGAAGACAGCAGCATTCATGGTGGCGGATTTGTATTTGACTGCCGCGGAATTGACAACCCAGGAAGGCATGTAGAGTACAAGGAAATTCATGGTCGCGATAAACCCGTGATGGAATACCTGGAGCGTCAGACCCGCATGCAGGACTATTTAAATTCTGTTTTTGACATTGTTGATATTTCGGTGGAAGAATACATCAAGCGTGGGTTTGATCATTTATCAGTCAACTTTGGCTGCACTGGCGGACAGCATCGCAGCGTGTATGCAGCCGATGCATTGGCAAGACATCTGCGCAACAAATACAAAGTAAATATTGACTTGTGTCACCGTGAACAGGAATTGAAAGGGTGGAAGAATCCGCTACCAAAAAAGGAAGATGCATGAAAGCCATGATTTTTGCCGCTGGCCTGGGTACCCGTTTTAAGCCTTGGACGGATAAGCACCCCAAAGCACTTGCTGTTGTCAACGGGAAATCGTTGCTGCAGCGAAATATTGAATACCTCCAGCAATATGACATTACGGAGATCATCGTTAATGTTCATCATTTTGCGGAGCAAATTGAAGACGCTGTTACAAAGGCAAAAGGCTGGGGAAGCGAGGTTACTATCAGCGATGAAAGAGACGAAGTGCTGGAAACCGGTGGCGGCCTTCTCAAAGCAAAAAAGTACCTGCAAGGCGAACGTTTTTTGACCATCAATGTTGACATCCTTACAGATGTGAACCTGAAATCACTTCTTGTTTTTCACCAGCAGGAAGCGGCGGATATAACCTTAGGCGTTACCAACCGCAGCACGAGCCGATACCTTCTTTTTAATGAATACAATCGCTTATGCGGCTGGCGAAATATTGCTACCGGGCAGGAACGCATTGCCATAGCAACAGACCAGTATATTCAAAAAGCATACAGCGGACTAGCCCTATTTGAACCTTCCGCACTGGACGCCATTACGCAAACAGGCAAGTTTTCATTGATTGACGTTTATCTTTCTTTGGCCCCGCAACGGAAGATAGCCGGCTTCGATCACAGTGAAAGCAAAGTGCTGGATGTAGGCAAGCCGGAAAGTGTGGCCATAGCCGAATCAATGTTTTCTTAAAAAGGCAGAACTGGACACGGCACTTGTCTTCCGCGTTCCCTCTTACATTAATTTCAGGCTTCAAGAATTAACTACCAATGAAAAAAATCGCACTGGCATTGCTGGGGAATTTTGTTTTGCTCCTGGCGTATGCTCAAACAACCTCCAAGTTCAATCCGAAAGCTCTTTGGGACCTGCAATTTTATCCTAACAGTGGAAACGAATATCGTTCCGCCAACGGTGCACCCGGTCCTAAGTACTGGCAAAACCGTGCTGATTACAAACTGAATGTAATACTTGACACGGCACAGCACAAGGTTTCTGGTGAAGTTGACATCACGTACACCAATAACAGTCCTGATAACCTGAATTACCTCTGGCTGTTTTTAGAACAAAATATTTACCGGGCCGATTCCCGGAGTTCCAATACAGCTGCCGGAACCGGTGGCCGTTATGCCAATGCCATGTTCACAAAGGTGATGTGATCAAATCTATTTCTGTGGAAATAGGCGGTAAAAAATACACTCCGGAATACATTGTTACCGATACCAGGATGCAGGTTTGGCTGCCGCAGGCTTTAAAGGCCGCCGGCGAAAAAGCAAAGCTGTCCATCAGCTATGAATTTACTGTTCCCGAATACGGCACCGACCGCATGGGACGATTGAAAACACAAAACGGATGGATCTACACCATTGCCCAATGGTATCCAAAAATGGCCGTGTACGATGACATCCAGGGATGGAATACCAATCCTTATTTAGGACAAAGTGAGTTTTACCTGGAGTACGGCGATTTTGATTATGCCATCACTGCACCTGCTAACCTGATTATTGTCGGATCTGGTGAGTTGCAAAATGAAAAAGATGTGCTGACAGCAACGCAGATAACCCGACTGCAGCAAGCCCGTGGCAGTGCTAAAACAGTTGTTATTCGCGGAGCTGCCGAAGTGAATGATGCCAATACCCGCCCTGCGGCCAAGAGCCTGACCTGGCGTTTCAGAATGCAAAATGCAAGGGATATTTCCTGGGGTGCATCAAGGGCTTTTGTATGGGATGCGGCACAGATCAAACTGCCAAGTGGAAAAACGTCGTTAGCGATGAGTGCTTATCCTGTTGAAAGCATTAAATCAAATGGGTGGCAGCGCAGTACGGAGTTCGTGAAAGCTTCTATTGAGCATTACTCTTCCAAGTGGTTTGAGTACCCTTACCCTGTGGCTGTAAATGTTGCCGGCGTAGTGGGGGGAATGGAATATCCCGGAATTGTGTTTTGCAGCTATATGTCGAATGGCGCTGATTTGTGGGGTGTTACCGATCATGAATTCGGACATATCTGGTTCCCGATGATCGTGGGCAGCAACGAACGCAAATACGCCTGGATGGACGAGGGCTTCAATACGTTCATCAATGGCTTATCTACCAAAGCATTTAACAACGGAGAGTTTTCCGGCGCTTCTTTTTTTGGTGGCGAAGACATGCTGCGGTATACATTCAATGATAAAATGGATCCGCTGTGGACGGTTACTGATGCAGTGGCGGAAATGAATTTAGGCACCAATGCTTACGACAAGCCTGCTAAAATGCTGGATGCTTTACGCGATGTGGTATTGGGACCGCAACGCTTTGACAGGGCGTTCAGAGAGTACATTAGCAATTGGGCTTATAAGCATCCTACGCCTTGGGACTTTTTCCGTACGATGGAAAATGCTGCCGGCGAAGACCTGGGATGGTTCTGGCGTGGATGGGTGTTTACCAATTATAAGTTAGACGTTGCTCTAAAAAGCGTGACCAATACCAGCACAAGGGTTGAAGATGGCGTCGCTATTACCTTGCAAAACATGGAACAAATGGCCATGCCCGTTCCAATTATTGTGAAGGAAGCAAATGGCAAAACACACAATATGATGGTGCCGGTCGAGTCATGGATGCGTGGAGCTGAAACCACCATTTATGTTTATCCTACAAGTAAAATTACCGAGGTGGTGGTGGATCCGGAGAGAAAGCTGCCGGACCTAAATAGAAAGAACAATAGCTGGAAACCAGGGACGTAATTGATCTTCCAAAAGTTTAAACGAAAAAAAGGGTCTGCCGTACAGACCCTTTTTCGTTTATGTGGGTTTTTAGTTTGCGCAGCAGAAAAGAAAAATATGAAGGTGGGTAAGAAGACGCTTTTTGCGCTTTTAATACGACGTAGGTAGGGATTTAGTTAGGAGTAAGTAGGGCTTAGATACGAAGGATGAAGGAGCTCTTTACAGGTGGTTTGTTTTCCTTTCCACCTTTTGTCTTGAAACAAAAGCCAAAAGTTCAAGGCAAACCCAAACCGCTCCGCGTGTTTTGCCGGCCAACGCACAACAACAATTCTTTACAGGCTTTTGGATGTCACTTAGTGAGCATTCTTTCTTCCCTGTCTTTCACTTCACCACTGATTTGTTTTGCCTGTTTTCTTTGACTGCTTTAAGTGTAAGATACTGTAGACGCTATATTCCGTTTAGCCTTGTTGAAGGTTGAAGACACAGGAAGTTAACACGGAATAAGGCGCTGGACTACCCGACTGCCTTGATTGATGGCGATAGAGTGAGTGAATAATAGAAGAAGGAAAGAGAGATTGCGTAAGCTAGGGCTGTGACTGGATGGCCTTCCCACCGGGAAGGTCGGGATGGGCTCTACGCATAAAAAAAGCGACCCGATTGGGCCGCTTCTATATTATCCTTTGACTTTTTATTTCTTGAACTGCGGAATAATTCCGTTAGCAAGGCTAACCATCTTCTTCAGGCTATCGTCTGACAATCCGCCTTTTTTAAATTCACTAAGAACTTCCGGCAGTTTGGCTTCCATCTCGCCTAAAAATTGCTCTTCGAATTCTTTTACCCTGTTAACCGGAACATCACGCAACAAGCCCTGTGTACCGAGGTAAATGATCGCTACCTGCTTTTCAACCGGTACCGGAGAATATTGCGGCTGCTTCAGGATTTCCACGTTACGGGCTCCTTTCTCAATAACAACCCTTGTTGCCGGATCAAGGTCACCACCGAACTTAGAGAAGGCTTCCATCTCACGATAAAGGGCCTGGTCAAGTTTCAATGTACCCGCAACTTTCTTCATGGATTTGATCTGCGCATTACCACCTACGCGGCTTACAGAGATACCCACGTTGATAGCAGGGCGAATACCGGCGTTGAACAGGTTACCTTCCAAGAAGATCTGTCCGTCAGTGATAGAGATAACGTTTGTGGGAATATAAGCAGATACGTCACCAGCCTGTGTTTCGATAATCGGTAAAGCGGTTAATGAACCACCACCTTTCACTAAATGGCGAATGCTTTCTGGCAAATCGTTCATTTGAGCAGCTACCTGGTCGTTTGCGATCACTTTCGCAGCTCTTTCAAGCAAACGGCTGTGCAAATAGAATACGTCACCAGGATAAGCTTCACGTCCAGGAGGGCGGCGAAGAAGAAGTGATACCTCGCGGTAAGCCACGGCCTGTTTAGAAAGATCATCATAGATGATTAAAGCCGGACGGCCGGTATCACGGAAGAATTCACCAATAGCAGCACCAGCAAATGGAGCATAGAACTGCAATGGAGCCGGATCAGAAGCAGAAGCTGCAACGATAGTTGTATAAGCCATGGCACCTGCATCTTGCAAGGTTTTCATTACACCTGCAATGGTGGATGCTTTCTGACCGATAGCTACATATATACAATACACAGGCTTGCCTGCATCGTAAAATTCTTTTTGATTGATGATGGTATCCAAACAGATAGCTGTTTTACCAGTCTGGCGGTCACCAATTACCAACTCACGCTGACCACGACCAACGGGAATCATCGCGTCGATAGCTTTGATACCTGTTTGCAACGGCTCTTTTACCGGCTCACGATAGATAACACCTGGTGCTTTACGCTCCAAAGGCATTTCGTAACGTTCGCCAGCTATTGGTCCTTTACCATCAATAGGCTCACCTAAGGTGTTTACAACGCGGCCAACCATTCCTTCACCCACTTTTATAGAGGCGATCTGACCGGTACGGCGCACTTTTGATCCTTCCTGCAACGATCCCATCTCTCCCATCAATACCGCACCTACGTTGTCTTCTTCCAGGTTCAAGGCAATACCTTGAACTCCATTTTCAAATTCTACCAGCTCACCGGCACGTACATTGCCAAGACCGTAAACACGGGCAATTCCATCACCCATTTGCAATACGGTTCCTACTTCCTCCAGGTCTGCACCTGCATTGAAGCCGCTTAACTGCTGGCGCAGTATGGCGCTTATTTCATCTGGTTTTATTTCTGGCATATAAATAATTTAGAAAGTTAACTCAGGGGCAAGCCCCTTTTCGAGGCGCAAAAGTAGGTCAATACGGCCATGAAACAAAAAAGGACAGAAAGAATTCTGCCCTTTAAAATAGTATTTATGAAACAATTATTGAATAATAACCTGCTCGCTTACATCGCCTTCCGGCAGATGGAGCACCAGCCTGTAATAGCCTTTGGCAAAACGGCTTATATTGATGGTATAAGGCGCACTAAGGTTTGCTTTTGCCCATTTCCCAACTGTTTGTCCTTTTGCGTTAACAAGACTAAGATCAACCGTTTGCGAACTTCCGGAAACAAACACTTTTAGCTGATCCTTCGCCGGGTTTGGACTGACCGTTACTGTCATATTGCTTCCTGAGATCCTGGCCTGCCGGATGCCTGAAAGATTTTGGCGGTTGTTCAGGTCCACTTGCTTTAAGCGGTAGTAATATACAGCATTAGCCTGCACAAAATTGTCGGAGAAATGGTAAGAAGTCTCGTCGTTTGTTGTACCAGCGCCAACTACCCATCCTATAGCCGAAAAGTCGACACCGTTTGTGCTGCGTTCGATGTGAAAGCCTTTGTTGTCTTTTTCGGTAGCTGTTTTCCAGGAAAGCTCAATGCTTTTCTTCGCAGGCTGCGCATCGAAAGTGAGCAATCCAATTGGCAACACCGCATTGGATGAGACTAACATGAATTGGGAGAAGCCACCAGTGAAATCGGCCGTATAGGCAATGACTCCTGTAGTAGCATCTTCAGTAGCCGAAACAGGTGTAACAAGCACCGCATTTGCCGTGGTGATTGTGCTACTAAGTGAAATACCATCTTTTACTTTCAGGATTTTCAGGTTCAATTTATTTGCTCCCCAAATTGCTAGTTCAGCCGGGGTGAAATACAGGGTCATTCGGTAAGTAGCCGTTGTATTGGCAACTGATGGCGTAACCTGGAAAACCTTTTGCGAACGCTGGTAACTTCCCCTATTTGTTGTTAATAGTACCTGCCCGGTTCCGGCTTGCGTGACGGATGCTGTAACGCCGGTTAAGCTTGTATTGGCATTGGTGATTTGAACAATGGCTTTGTTATTCGTACTTCGGAAAATATTTATTCCTGCGCCGGCCTGAACATCGTATCCATAGGTACTGCTAATGCCTGTTTCTACACCAGTATACGAACCGGTTAAAATCACATCGTCAATATTAAGTCCAGGATTACTACCGGTATTATCATCATTTATCCACTGAAAACCAAGATAGAATTGCTTATTTGCGAAATCATTGTTTGGCAGGTTGATCGTGGGATTACCGCTTACAATGCCACTTACGCCAACATATGGCCCGGTGCCAGAAGCGCTGATATTAGTTATACCAAACTGATTAGCACTTGGTGCATAAACCACTGAACCATAATCATAAACGCCACCGGCATCTCTTTCGCCATAAACACGGTATTTAAAACTAAGTTGCAGATCAATTAATCCAGTTGCATTAATTAAAGGTGATTGCAATATTGAACGACTAGGATCTGTATTTACATACGTATTGGCTACTCCATCCGGGCTTATATAACCTGCATTACCTGTACCACCTGCATTGCCATTACTTCCTATTGTAAACTGGTTACTACCGCCTCCTGTTAATACCTGCCATCCGGCTGCAGTTGAAAAGTTTTGCGATAAGAGAGTGACGGTATTATTGGCCACTATTGGATTGTCATTGTCGATAACATTAATCGTCATAGTCTGTGCATTGGACCCCGCCTGCACTCCTGTACCAGCGATAGTGTACGTTAAACTAATCGTCTTATTACCTTCCACCAAAGCATTATCATATACTCGAATGATAATATTCTTATACTGGTCCCCGCTAGCAAAATTCAGAGTTGGTGTCAGTACCTGGTAATTGAACCCATTAATAGCATTACCACCTGTATTAATTGTAACAGTAGCATTACCGGTGGCTTTATCTTCTACATTTAAAGTAAAAGAGTAATCCGTATACCTTGACGATGTACCCGCAGAACCAGTTTCAGAAACAGTTAACGATCCATTACAATCGTAGAAGGCTAACCGATTGGTGCCGGTTACCGGAACAAGACCGACGGTAGAAGTTGCCAAAGTATTGCGGTAAGGACTGTTGGCAAGTACTGTTTGCATTCGTGCTACCTGGTTGGCCGTAAAAGTGTTGAGAATAACGTCGTCTGTGTAATCCATATAATTCTCAAACATTTCATCAAGAGTACCACAGGAATTTGCTTTTGGATGTGAAGGAACTCCAGAATTGTCTGTCTGATGGACGGGTGTATCGCCACAATAATCATTACCACAGTTTGCATCTCCCCAAATATGACGCAACCCCAGAAAGTGTCCCATTTCGTGAGTGAGCGTCTTTCCTTTTGTGTACTGTCCACAGAAGGCTGGATTGTTTGGCATGGCAATGCTTCCTACAGTTGTAGGACCAACAGCAATACCGGCAGAGGGAGCCGCTTCAGAAGATGGCAAACCCTGCAACCCGGAACTACCTGGAAAACTGGCAATTCCCAATATCCCAGCTTCCATTTCTAACACCCAAATATTGACATAACGATTAGGGTCCCAGCTTGTGTTTGGTTTTATCGTATTTTCCAAATAATTATTAGAAGCATTTGCATACCCTACTGTGTAAGGCGGCGGAGTAAATGTTTTAGCGGAATATATAATCCTGTCAATTCCAGGTTGTGCTAAAATTGTCCCTGAAGGATCAGTCTGTGCCAGCGCAAACTGAATGTTTGCATTGGTAGCTACAGTATAGGGACTGTTTGAAAGATTAGCAAAGTCTTTATTTAATTGAAGGATTTGTTGATGAATCAATGCCTGGCTGATGTTCGTTCCTGAGCCAACCACTTCACCGCTGTGAATGATATGAAACACAACCGGCAAGGTTACCACGGACTGCGTTCCAGATTCTCTCATAGCTAACTTCTTTGAAGTCAGCCATGTTTCGAACTGTGCATCCGTTTCTGCGTTCGGATGCAGCTTGCGGAAGTTCTTTAATACTTCATCGGTGCCGCATCTTTTGGCTTTCGCAATCTGGATCTGTGAAAAGGAGAAAAAAGGAATACCTATAAGCAGAAGCAGGCATAGCTGTGTTTTCATAAGAGTTTGTGTTGGCCCGACAATATAGAAAGAGGAATTAATAAAAAGAATAAAAAAAGCCGGATAATTTATATCCGGCTTATAATGTATTTCACAAACTTATTTGCCTTTCTTCTTACCTCACTTTATAAATAAAATCATTGTTGTCGAACTGGCGGGAAATATTCTTCAGGTCGTAAGAAATGCTGGCGTCAATCAACTGATCGCCGGCCTGCAGTACAAATCCTCCGATAATATTCGGATCTACTGTTTCCTGCAACTCAAGGTTGTCAAAACCGCTGGTTTTTTTCACTTGTGCGATGATCTCCGCTTTTACCGCATCACTCACCGGAACGGCAGTTGTCAGTTTCACTGTTTTAATGCCTTTATACTCCTTGTACTGATTGATGAAGGAAGTAATAATTTCCGGCAACACAGCCTCACGGGCCTTGTTGATCATTAAGTGGGTAAAAGAAGTAGTTAACGGACTTACCTTACCAGCCGTTACCGCATCAATTACTTTGATTTTAGCATCTGCCTTTACCACAGGACTGCGCAAGAGGTTCAGAAAATCGCGGCTTTCCTTTGTCAGTTGCTGCAGGTAAAACATATCTGTATGTATCTGCTCCAACTGTCCTTGTTCTATGGCAAGGTCCAACAGTGATTTTGCGTAGCGGGAGGCAACTCTTGGGTTCAACATTGTATATAGCTTTTAGCTGTCAGCTTCAAGCTACAAGCGGAAGAAGACATATTTGAGTCTTGCAGCTTGTAGCTGGTAAGCTTAAGGCTTAGTTCAGTTTTACGTCATCCACCAGGCCTTTGATATGCGCTTCCTGCGCTTCTTTGCTGGAGAGTTCTTTTCTTAACACTTTTTCAGTTACTTCCACTACCAGTTTACCAACCTGGTTTTTCACTTCAGTCAGCGCCGCCATTTTCTGCGCATTGATCTGCTGCTGCGCCTCGGCAATTACTTTGTTAGCCTCAATTTTTGCCTGCTCTTTGGCCTCGTTCACAATACGATCTTTTGTGTCACGGGCTTCTTTCAGCATCAGGCTTCTTTCTTCACGGGCTTTCGCCATCAGTTCTTCATTCTCGTTTTTCAATTGCGCCATTTCTCTTTTTACTCTTTCCGCACTTTCCAAAGAGTCGGCAATGGTTCTTTCGCGTTGGTCAAGCGATTTTAAAATTGGCCCCCATGCAAACTTGCGCAGCACGAAAAATACGATCAAAAAGGCCAGCAATGTCCAGAATAACAAGCCTAATTCAGGTGTAAGTAGTCTCATATTAGTAATGTGATAATTTGACGTTATGACAATGCACCAATCAAGTGACTTTTTCTTTTTCTAATTAGCGCATCGGCACATTGTCATATTGGCTAATTAGAAAACTGCACCCGCCGCCCTGTGCTTAAGGTGCAGTTTGTTTTTTTAAACGAACATCGCCAGGATACCGGCAATTACCGCAAACAGTGCAACACCCTCAATGAAGGCTGCTGTCAAGATCATGTTTGCACGGATGTCGTTAGAAGCTTCCGGCTGACGGGCAATAGATTCTACCGCGCCACGACCAATCTGGCCAATACCGATACCAGCACCAATGGCAGCTAAACCAGCGCCAATTGCACCACCGGCATTCGCCCATGGTACTTCGCTCAACAATGTGAATAATAAATCCATGTTTGTACTTTATAATGGTTAAAAAAAGACGTTGTTCAATTTTAGATCGGCGATTTCGGATTTGGGTTTTAAATCTGATATCTGCAATCGCAAATCTTAAATAATCACCGGTTCCGTTGGTGGATTGCCGTGGTGGGCATCCCCTTCATGCTGGTGATGATCTTCCGCAGCCTGCCCGATAAATACCGCTGTCAGGTTGGTAAAGATGAAGGCCTGGATAAACGCTACCAATACCTCAATCACATAAATAAACACCGCAAAAGCTATGGAGATGGGCGAGAACCCAATTCCGATACCTGTGCTCATGTTCCCAAAGATGAAGATCAACGAAATCAAACAGATAATGATAATGTGGCCTGCCAGCATGTTGGCAAACAGACGAATGATCAGGGCAAACGGTTTTGTAAAAATTGACAGAATCTCTACCGGGATCATGATCAGTTTAATGCCGTGTGGAACAGGAGGCCAGAAAATATGACCCCAGTAATGCTTGTTACCGCTAAACGTGATCACCAAAAAGGAAACCAGTCCAAGAACAGCTGTAAACGCGATGTTACCGGTTACGTTAGCCGAGCCTGGAATCAATCCGACAATATTATTAATTAAGATAAAGAAGAAGATGGTCAGCAAAAGGGGCATGTATTTTTTGTATGCATGGCCGATGTTTGGCTTTGCCACTTCGTCGCGTACAAACTGGATCACCGGTTCGATGGCGTTCTGCCAGCCTTTCGGCGCAGTTGTAATTCCCTGGCCGGTGCTGTATCTTTTGGCAACGGAGGTCATTAGCCAGATCAAAATGATCAGGGCAATAAACATCTGCACCACGTTTCTTGTCAGCGAAAAATCGTAAACCTTCACATTTGGTAAAATATACCCGTTGTCATCTACCGCTACAATTTGCTCATCACTTAACAACCTGATTTCACTGGCTTGCATTCCCTGCTCTTTCAGCTGCTCTTTGTAATGCGCTGTAATGATGCGGTAGCCATGAGAAGGTTTTTCACCGTGGTGGAATTCCGAAGAAAGAAAGGAAGAAAATCCTCTTCCCGGCTCGTAAACAATGATAGGCAGCGGTAAAGTGGCGTGATGCTGCTCGCCGTCACTTCCTTCATAAGAAAAGAAATGGAACTGGTGCGCATCCATTACGTGACCGAATATAACCTCGTTGGCATCGAACTTTCCCTTTTCCTTGTGTCCTGCCCCGCCTTTTTCGTCGGATGGCTGGTGTTGCTCATCTTCTTCCTGCATATTCCTGTCCGGATGATGAGGCTGGGCAAAGGAAATATTAGAAAAGAAGACAAATAATAAGCTGAAAGCCGCTACTGTTAAGGATTTTATTCGCCTGGAAACCATCACTTTTCTGAAATTTGGCGCAAAGATAAGGGTGCAGTGCCGAAAAAGAAAGGAGTTTTAAGGAATAAAAAACGGGCTGCATGAAATATGCAGCCCGTTTTTTATATAACAATTTATTTCTAATTGACCTGCCAGTAACGGATATCTTCTCTATCAGTAGGATCATAAGCCACCCGGATTCGACCTACACCCTTTACATAATAAGCGGTAACAGGATCGTCAAAAGCATCAATTATTGTAGTACCTACAACAAACTGCGGCATAAACTCTACTACATAAACATTTGTAAAGTTCTTTCCATTTACGGTTAAAGAAGCATTCGCGTTGGTACAAGTGTATTTATAACGCAAAACCACAGGGAACTGAGTACCGGAACTATCCGTGAGAATGGCATTGATATCTGTGTTCCATGTTTGGCCTGTTGTCAGTGTATTTTTTAAGAATTGGTATTCCAGGCGAGGTACGGAAAATTTCAGATCAGGACCATAACCGGCGGTGTCTTCTGACTGAAAGTAGTTCCCGGAAGCATCTTTCCTGTAAAATTCTTCGTAATAGGGAGATCCTCCATATGTGTATACAAAACGCTGGTAGGTGTTGCTGCTGTAAACTGCTGATGGTCCTGAATTAGCCATTTTAAACGTATCAGTGGCCCCAGGTCCGTCGCTATACGTCCAATAACTATTGGCTGTAGTAGGGAAGTAATCGTTGTTAACCACAGGAGGCGCACCCGGAGCTACCGTGACCGTAAACGTACATGTCTGCCCATCTCCAAAATTGATGGTAAAAGTATTAGTGCCCGCTGCGGTTGGCGTTCCCGCCCCGGTTAAAGTGATGTTAGTGGGTGTTCCAGCTGTGGCATTTACCGTTGCCGGGCCAAAAGCAAACCCATTAACTGCCGCTCCAGTACTGACTGTGTAAGGGCCGGCTGCAGCATACGTGTGAGAAACGACAATTGTATTGCCTGCGGCCAAAGCCGTTCCTGCGGTGTATGTACCCTGTGCTGTAGCGCCGCATGGGCCTGTTGTAGGATTTGTAGTTGGTGCTGTTACTGCTACGGAAAAAGTGCAATTGGATGAGCCTGCCGTTACCGTAAAGTTATTTGTACCGGTAGCTGCCGGCTTTCCAACCCCGGTAAGAACGACCGTGGCGGGGCCGGTAGCGCCAAAAGTGCCTGTGGTAGCAAAGAAGTAGCCATTCTGCGTATCAGTTGTAATGGTGTAGTTGCCGACAGTAGTAACGTTTACATTTACAGTAACTGTTTGGGTGCCATTCAGTGTTGTGTCTTTAAAAAAGTTTCCGCCTAAAGCAAATGCAGCACAAGCTGTTGGAGCACCCTGCAAGCTAAACACAGCCGCACCGCCAGTGCTTCCTACCGGAAGAACCGTGATGGCAACCTTACAATAACTGGAATCAAAAACAACCGTAAAATTGTTAATACCGGAATTAACGGGAACACCGGCACCTTTAAGCCTGATGGTGTTTGTACCCGTACTGGCAAATATGCCGGAAGCTTTAAAAATAAAGCCATTGACCGAATCAGTTGCTATTGCATAAGGGCCAGGGGTAAGCACATCCACGGTTACTTCCAGAAAATTACTGTCGTTTAATGGCTTACCTGCAATGTAGGAGCCGCCTACCAGTTTCGGTAAACAATCACCTGTATTTCCCTTCAGGGTACCAGATGCGGATGTACCGTATTCCTGGCTGACTTCTTTTTGGCAAGAGTAGATAATAAACAGGGCTATTAATCCCACAAGACCAGCTAGCAAATTCCTCATAACAGTGTCGAATTTTAGCTAATCTAACGGTTTTTTCGCGTTCAATATTTTGTTTGCAGAAATTTAGATAGTAATGCAGGCAGCCGAAACGGACATATACCGAATGAGAACAATACGTAATTGAGCTAGGATACAAGACTGGCCTGCTTTTCAAACTGCATTTGGTGCAGTTTACTGTAAAAGCCGCCTTTTGTCAACAATTCTGCATGTGTGCCCATCTCCTTTACTTCCCCTTTGTCCAGTACTATAATCTTATCTGCTCTTTGAATGGTAGACAAGCGGTGTGCAATCACAATAGAGGTTCTTCCTGCAACCAGTTTATCAATGGCCTTTTCAATTAACAACTCACTTTCGGTATCGATGGAAGAAGTCGCCTCGTCCAAAATAAGTATGGAAGGATTGTAAAGTAAGGCCCGGATGAAAGAAAGCAGCTGTCGTTGGCCAAGGGATAATGTAGCGCCACGTTCCATCACGTTGTAGTCATACCCGCCGGGCAGCTGTAGAATAAAATCGTGCATGCCGATCAGCTTTGCAGCCTCCACCACCCTTTCTTTGGGAATTTCCGGGTTCATCAGTGTGATGTTATCCATTACGGAGCCGGGAAAAAGAAAAACGTCCTGCAGTACCACGCCGATGTTTTTTCGCAGGATATCGATGTCAAACTGGTCGATGGCCTCATCATCCACTTTGATGTTACCGCGATTTATCTGGTACAACCTGTTTAATAAGGATATGATTGTTGTTTTCCCGCTTCCCGTGTGGCCTACAATGGCCACTGTTTGCCCCGGCTGCACCAGGAAGGAAACATCTTTCAGTACAAAATGCTCTTCGTTATAACCAAACCATACGTGGTCAAATTCAATTTTTCCGTTCACATGTGCAGGCGCAAAGGCATTGTTTGGCGACGGCGGAAGCATGTCATCGTTATCCAGCACTTTAAAAACCCTTTCAGAGGCAATCATCCCCATCTGCAGCACATTGAATTTATCGGCAATAACCCGCAGCGGACGAAAAATTAGGTTGAGGTAAAGAATAAACGACATCACTTTCCCGTACTGGTTTTCCTGGAGGGAAAGTGCTTCTTTGGCTGTCCAGTAAACGATCAGCCCCATCGAAAGCGCCAATACAATTTCTACCAGCGGGAAGAAAACGGAGTAAGCAAAAATGGCCTTAATGTTAGCGTCCCGGTGCTCTTTATTGATATTGTCAAACTTGTCCTGTTCTCTCTTTTCTGCTGCAAAAGCCTGCACAATGTACATGCCCGTGATGTGCTCCTGCACAAAGGCATTCAGGTTTGATACTGCATTACGGACCCGGTGAAAGGAGCGGTTGACGCTTTCCTTAAAATAATAGGTGGCGACAATAATAATAGGGAACGGGATCAGGCTGATAAGTGTTAGCTGCCAATCGGTATATAACATGATGCCCAGAACGCAAAGGATAGAAAGCAGATCCGCAATAATGGGAATTAGGCCATCGGCAAAAATATCGTTGATGCGCTCAATATCATCCACCGTTCTTGTTGTCAGGGTACCAATCGGTGTGCGGTCAAACTGGCGCAGGTTCAGGTTCAAAACCTTTCCGAAAACTTTTACACGCATGTCCTTTACCACTGCCTGTCCCAGCCATGATGTGGAGTAAGAAAAATAAAAACGAAGAATGGTTTCCAGGATGGTGAAGCCTATTTGAATAACTGTGATCCAAACCAGGGCTTCAATGGCCTGTTCCGCAAAACTTCTGTCAGCTTTTGCAATGTAATTGTTTACCGTAATCTCAATCAGCTTTGGACGCACGGGAGTAAATGCGGCCAAAACAATGGCCAGTACGATGGACCCGATAAAACGTCTTTTGTAGGGTTTTGTAAACTGCAGCACCCTTTTTAAAAGCGTGACATCGAAAAAAGATTTTTTTGCGGGAGTGCTCAATTGTTCAGGTTTACGGTTCACCGTTTATAGCTTACAGTTCACGGTAAAAAATGCAACCGTAAAACAGTAAACTGGGAACTTTTAAAAGAGGCAAATGTACAGGGTTAAATCACCTCCCCGTCGCTACCCATGGCATTTTTATATGCTTTAATAAAAATGGCACCCAAGTTTTTATGCGGCGGAATATAGTCGTCGAAGCCTTCTGTGGCACCGGCTTTGGCTTTAAATTCTTTCCAGAAGTTGATCCATTCAATGTTATTCCCGGTGCGCAGCTTTTCATTCAACAGATCAAAAAAAGGCTGGTTGATCACCTGCTTGCCAATCTGTTTGGATGCGATAATATGCGCATCTTCAGCCTTGGCCAGCACATCGTGAATCAGGTGATAACCACCGCAGGAACCGAGGAAAACAATTTTTGCTGAAGGAGCCAACTGCTCTATCGTATAGGGCGCATAATAGCTGTGGCCGCGGTGAATAACGATTGTTGGGTCCATGTCTTTTTCCGACAGGTACTGGCAAAGTGCAGCCTGCGCCTTGTCTACCTCTCCCGATTCTTCATCCAATGGCTTGTTGGCATAAACCACGATCGGTTTGCCTTTCATAGAGGAAAAGCTCACCCACTGCTTTGTTTCCGCACGTTTCCAAAGAGATGAAGGGAACTGCGGAACAAACTTGGAGTAATTCATTCGTCCGTCTTTATCGCCGTAAAAGAATACCTGCATGACAACCTTGCCCGTATCGCCGTGCGCCAACGAGCTATAGCTAACGTTATAAACAGGCGGAATATTAAATTCCCTGGAGAGATTAATGGTACTATCCGTTGCCGACTGGAACAACTTATACAGGAGATCATAAATAACCATCCCCCGCTTGTTATTCACCTGCAATGCGTCTTCGTAATTGCGCTTTACATTTTCAAGCATTTGCTCCGCTACAGGCTTCATGGTTTCCGAAATACTAGCATAAGAATCTGCCACGTCAACACCATCTTCCAGGCTGCCGGCCTTATCCAAACCGTTTACAAAAGCCGTCATCAGCACCCTTGCCCTATCGGGATCAGGAAAAGAATTTAAGAAGTTGGGCAGCATGTTATAGCCTGCAGCCATTTTAAGGAACTTTTTAAAATGATCAAAGCCAACGCTTTCCAACAGCGAATCGCCCCTGTTGGCTACCTTCTGCATCATGGCCGGGTAAACCCCGTTGATATAACTGGATGTATAAAGATCTCTTTCCCCGGCAATCACCACGTAATAAAGTTCCTGCGCATTTAATGGCTGTATAGCCCGAAAACGAACTGCAGGGTTAGGGTTTTCGTGTAATTCGTTAATAGGTTTAATGAAGTTATCGATGGCTTTTACTTCAAGCATATCATTCAAGGCATCCATTTCTAAAACCTTTGTTCCTTCCAGGCGGTTCTGCACATAATCCATCTTCGTCTTCACAAGAAGCTTGTAATATTTTACAGGGTCGTTTTTTACCACGTCAATTTCGTCGGTGGTGAGTTTGCCATTTAAAATATTGTGCAGAAAAGGAAAATAAAGTTGCCCGCTGGTGCTTTTGGCCATTTTGGAAACAGCCTGGATAAACGGATCGTCAATTGACCTGATGGCATAACCTAATCTATTATCGGCCGCTGCATAATCGTAAAGCTGTTTGGGATTTAACCGCCCGGCAATCTTTATTAAACTATCACGAAAAGAGACATCCGGGTTATCTTTTAGAATCTGAAAGGCCTTGCCAGGATTCAGTTCAATGTTTTTACGCACCAAAACAGTCTTTGCTTCATTGATACCGCTGTTGCGTTCAAAAGCCAGGTTTCCAACCAGCAATCTGCCTACTTCGTAATGATATTTTTGAACAAGGGGCAGAATAGATTCGCCATTATTATTCAGTTTAATGGCCGCCTCAAAAGCATCCAGGGTAACCGGGAACTGGGCAGCTGTCATTTGGTGGGAGCGGTAATTGGTAGAATAGCTTCTCAGCAAAACTTCCAACCCCCGCAAATATGCAATTTTCGGTTGTTCCCGCAAATTAGGATCATTATCGATGGTACACTGCAAGGCATCTACCCTCCTTGTCAGGGCGCCATTAACAAAAAAGTTCAGGTCTTCGTTTTCACCGGCATTGACTTTTTGCTCAATCAGCCTTCTTTGCGCTTTATCAATATCGTCATGCCATCTTTGCCGGGAAATAGGAGGCTTGCAGCCTTTATCTGCCACAGCGGTTTGCGCAGTTGAGACAATTGGTTGAGTGATAAGGAATAAAAACAAAAGCCTGTTAGAGAAAGTCATGCGCCTCATAGGACAAATTTAATACCCGAAATGCGAAAGGGTGGTTAATGAGTTCCTAAGGAAAAGACGGCAAAAGAAACCGTCACGTTGGCTGCAACTCTAAGGCCTGGCAGATTTAAGTCCATAAAACCGTGTTTTCTAGCAATGAGATTAAATTTTTATTAACTCTATGTTAAGTGAGAGCTTCATTTTAAGCGATCAGTGGTTTTCCTGTACGTTTGCCTCTAAAGCAAAGGAACTATGGAATCCAAAGGGAGAAAGGTGCTGATTGCCGATGATGAACCTGATATACTGGAGATACTGAAATACAATCTTGAAAAAGAAGGATACCAGGTCATCACCGCAAAAGATGGGAACGAAGCCCTGGACAAGGCCAAGTACCACCAGCCCGACCTGGTGGTACTGGACATGATGATGCCGAAGAAAAATGGCATGGAGGTTTGTGAGATCCTGCGGGCACAAAGCAATTTCAACGAAACTGTCATTATGTTTCTTACCGCTTTAAGCGATGAAACAACGCAACTCAAAGGATTTGATACGGGAGCAGATGATTATGTCAGCAAGCCTATCAGTCCATCAGTTTTTGTCAGCAAAGTGAATGCACTGCTGCGAAGGGTAAAGCCGCCCGAACATAAAAACATCCAGATCGGCGCACTTACTATTGACCCCGAACGCTTCCTGGTTGAATTTGAAGGAAAAGAAATGTTGCTGGCCAAAAAAGAATTTGAGCTTTTGTATTACCTCGCTTCCAAACCGGGGCGGGTATTTCTGCGCAATGAAATTTTAAGCCAGGTGTGGGGTAATGATGTGATTGTAGGCGACCGGACCATTGACGTTCATATTCGCAAGATCAGGCAAAAACTGGGTGTTGATTGCATTACCACGGTAAAAGGCGTTGGTTATAAGTTTGAGCTTTAAGGTGAGTCATAGGAAAAGGCTGAAAATGTTTGATATTACCTTTTGCATTTTGACTTTTTACTTTTGACTTCTCATGTTTGACACAAAGAACCTGTCGCCGAAAAAACTGGCTGCCTTTACGGCCCTGATCCTGTCTATCCCTATCAGTATGGGCATTTATATCCTGGAAGGCGAATGGCTGGTAGGCCTTGCCTCTTTGGTCATCATCTTCCTGGGCTCCTATGCCCTTATCCTTTACATCATCCAGATATTTATCTACCGCAAAATCAAGCTCATTTATAAATTCATCAACCAGACAAAAGCGTCAAAAAGAGAAGAGACGTATTATAAATACATCTTACCGCAAAAAAGCATTGATGGTGTAAGAGAAGACGTGGAAGCATGGGCACAACAACGCAACCGTGAAGTGGATGTGCTAAAAAGAAACGAATTGTTCCGCAAAGAGTTTTTGCAAAACCTTTCGCATGAATTTAAAACGCCTGTGTTTGCCATCCAGGGTTACATCGACACGCTGCTGCAAGGCGCTTCCGAAAACCCGGAAGTGAACAGACGGTTCCTGGAAAAAGCCAGCAAAAATGTTGACCGGCTGGTAAACCTGTTGCAGGACCTTGATTCTATTTCAAAACTGGAAAGAGGTGAATTAAAACTCACCAAACAGAACTTTATTATCCAGGACCTCGTGCGGGAAGCATTCGAGAGTTTATCACTCAAAGCCGAGAAGGACAGCATTGACTTTGCCATAAAAAAAGGTTGCGAAAAACCCATTACTGTTTATGCAGACAAAGAAAAAACAAGGCAGGTTGTTTCTAACCTTATTGACAACTCCATCAAGTATGGAAGACCCGGCGGGCATATTATCGCCAGCATGTACAATACCGATGGTAAAACCATTTTAGTAGAGATCAGCGACGACGGCATTGGTATTTCAGAACAATATCTTGGACGCATCTTTGAGCGTTTTTTCCGCACGGGCGGCGGCCGGAGCAAGGAAGTGAATGGCAGCGGACTTGGACTGGCTATCAGCAAGCATATTGTAGAGGCTCATGGACACACTATTCATGCAAGAAGCAAAGAAGGATTAGGCACAACCATCGGCTTTACGCTGGATGCAAAACATGATTAATAACTGCGTTAGAAAAGAGAGAGATTATTTCGGTTTTAAAAGAGCTGTTACAGAATACGTATTGTTTTCTTGATGGAAGTCACCACTTCATCAAGAATAGTTTCGCATACCATGGGCGGCACCCCAGTTAGCATGAATGAGGCCATTATTGCGATCATTGTATTTACGTCCCGTTTTCTGAATTGCTTTAATCTACCGCTGTATTTTACTGACATCACTTTCCGTTTACGCCTTTTCTATATGTAAAAAAGATGCCAAACATCAATTAACACAATCAAGGGCTGAAGTTTTTTGTTATTACCCGCCTGCAGATAAAAAAGGCCGATTCATCAAACCGGCGGAAATTGTTGAACAATAAAATTTAACAGGCATACGCTTTACAATTTCTCTAAACCAAACCTGTCAAATGTTATTGTTTGCTATGATTATGATGTATTCCGGGAGGTAATTTTCTACGCACCTAAGTTCTATTATCCTCATTCTTCATTACCCGATTGCTGATCGTCGGCCTTCCCTTCTGCTTCAACAATAACTTCCTCGGTGGATTCATCCACAGGCGGCGTAACCCCAATCCTTATTTTCCGCATGTCTTCTTCTGTAATCACATGATTGGGATCAGACAGGTGTTCAAACACCAACTTTTCTGCATCGGTTTTAAAGGGCTGTTCGCTTTGTAGCGGGGTTTGCTTTTCACTGGGCGTCATGATTATCGTTTCCGGAAGAGATTCAAATCTGATGCCATGAATGTGCAGGATTTTTTTGCCTGTCATCCCGACCCGCGTTTCGGTCACAAAGTATTAATTAGAAAAGATTGAGGCGCAACAAAACTCATTCATCCATACTGCCCTCATCCGACAACACAGCTTTGCCTTGGCGAGTTACTGTCAGCAACACCCAATAGTAGTTGTCAATTTCGCGTTTGCTGTACACAATAGAGATGCTGTATAATTCTTTTGCAATGACCTTGCTGAACCGGTAACCGGTTGTGGTTCTTTTTTGTACTGTAGAATGAATATTTTCTTCAAAATAGCCCGGAGAAGCGGCCTTTATTTTTGTACGCCATTCCTCCACCAGGGCTTTTGCACTCTTTTTAGAAGCCGAATCAGCGATATAAGCATGGTACTGCGTTAGTTTTCCCGTTAGCTGGCTGATTTCGTTGTTTTTGCTGCCGTCAATTGTAACCGTGGAAGAATAAAAAGAATCATCGTCTGCCGTGGCACTAAGTTCGCCCCTGAAGGAATTAAAACCATTAGGTGCTTCGGCTATAACTATTTTCAACGGCACTTTTTGAAATGATTGCGCGAGCCCCGTTAAACCGGCAAGAACTAAGCTGCTTAAAAGAAGGATGATTCTCATGTTGGTTTGGCGTTTACAGATGTCAAGAGAGGGTCTTCCATCCGTTACTTAAACGTAAATATATACGCTTTATTACTCATAGAAAACACAGCAAAACATTTTTTAATTATCTCACTCCACTATCATCTTTTACCATATGCAAACCTTTGTCGATAAACGGAACCTTTTCGTCTATAGGATTTACCTTCTGCCACTTGTCGATGAAAGAAGGGTGTATAGAAGCCGGCACTTCCGTTTCATCCACCTTCAATATTTGGCTCTTTTCTGCAGGGTAGTTTTACATCGTATTAATTCATCACGCTAAACCATCTCGCCATGAAACAATTTTTTTTAGCAGCTGTTCTATGTGCTTCTGCTGCTCTTTCTTCCCTTGCAGGAAAAGCTCAGGAACAACCGGCACAAGAAATACCTAAATGGATTTCTGAAAAAGGATATTGGGTTGTAGAAAGTAACAAAATGACACCGAAAGACGCAACGGTATATTTCTATAACAATGAAAACATACTGGTGTACAAGGAAGAAATCCGCAACCAGAAACTGAAGCTGAACCGGAAGAAAACCCTGCTTCGTTTTAAAATAGCGCTTGACGAAGCAATCACCAGCTACGAAAAAGGAACTTGGGCACACCAGAACAACCTGCTTTCGCAATACCTGCAGTAAGATTTTTTTTAAGCATAAATACGCCGTCCTGTCTTGTCGAAGACGGGACTTTTCTTTTCCCTTTGTCGACAAAAAAAAGCTTTATGGCGACGAAGGATGCCACTGAAATATAAATTGAAACAGCACTTTGTAACTTAGCCAGAAGGATGGAAAAATACCCGTTCATATTCTCAGATAAACGCCATTACCGCCTTCAACGGCATTTTTTGTTTTGGTTTTGCTGGTGGGCTTTTTCCGGATTTCTTTATTCTTTTTCGGCAGGTATTTTAAACACCGGTTACTTAAACCGCTTACCTGTATCCTTTGTAGAAGCATTTGTTTATTTGTTGCCGCATATGTTTCTCTCTTACTCGCTGATGTATTTTGTGCTACCCAGTTTTTTATTAAAAGGCAAATACGTGCAAACGGTTCTTCTGACACTTGGGCTTTTCCTAGCAACGGCCGCCATTTCCGCCCTTATCAGCATTTATCTACTTGGATATTTCCGCTTGCTTATCCTGGGCAATATTTATGTTGTTCCGCACATTTACGAGATTAATTTTTTCCTTGGGCTATTATCTGGACTGCGGGGTGGAATTACAGCAGGTGGAATTGCTGCGGCCATCAAACTTTCTAAATACTGGTACGTAAAGGAGCAGCGCAACCTGCAGTTGCAAAAAGAGAATATCGCTTCTCAACTGCAACTATTAAAGGCACAGGTTCATCCGCACTTTTTATTTAATACGCTGAACAACATCTACTCCAATACCCAGGTTTCTTCGCCAACTGCAGCCGGTATGATTGCGGGACTTTCCGAACTGCTTCGTTACATGCTGTACGAATGCAATAAGCCACTGGTTTTACTAAGCAATGAAGTAAAAATGATAGCTGAATACATAGCGCTGGAGAAAGCTCGTTACGGCAACGAACTTGACGTAAATATGAATGTACCCTCTGAAGAAATGGGGCTTGCTATTGCACCGCTTATCCTTCTTCCGTTTGTAGAAAATTGTTTTAAACACGGCACCAGCAAAATGCTTGAACAGCCGTGGATTAGTTTAGCGATGTCAACAGAAGGCAATTGGCTAAAAATGAAACTGGTAAATGGCAAAGTAGAGGATGCAATGTCCACTTCAAAAGGCATTGGATTGAACAATGTTCGGCACCGGCTGGAGCTTTTGTATCCTGGCAAACACGAGTTAACGATTACAAACGAAGATGAGGTGTTTATTGTCAATTTAAAGCTTCTTTTGGAACAAGACGCGACATTGCTGAACAATAGCTTTACTCATTTAACCGCCGCAGAATATGCTTAGTCAACCTGCCATAAAATGCCTGATTATAGATGATGAACCACCGGCAAGAGATGTCCTGCGCCGGTACGTCGAAAGCATACCATCCCTGGCGCTGAGTGGTGAGTGCGGCAATGCCATTGAAGCTCTGAGCTTTTTACAACAAAATCCTGTCGACCTGTTGTTTCTTGACATTCACATGCCACAGCTGAAAGGAATTGACCTGTTGAAAATTCTGTCGAACCCACCCAAAGTTGTTCTGACAACGGCCCATGCCGAATATGCCCTGGAAGGTTATAGCCTCGATGTTGTTGATTACCTGCTGAAGCCTATCCAGTTTGACCGTTTTTTAAAAGCTGTCAGCAAGGCTTTTCAGTATGTAAACCCGGCAATGGTAAACAAGCCAACACCAGCTCACGAAGAGTCAAAAAAAGAACCCTACATCTACCTGCGTGCCGACAGGAAGATGATCAAAGTATTACTCCAGGATATTCTGTATGTGGAAAGCATGAAAGATTATATAAAGGTTTATACAACCGACGGCACCATCGTTACCAAACAATCCATCACGTCAATGGAGGCTATGCTGCCCGAGCATTCATTTATTCGAACACACCGCTCCTTTATTGCATCGCTTGCTAAAATAAAATCCTTCACGGCAGAATTGATCGAAATAGAAAAAGCGGAAATACCCATCGGTAAATTGTACCGCACCAGTGTGCTGAAGGTGTTAAGCTAGACTAGAATACTTTCTCCTGTACTTCTTGTTACTAATCTATTTTTTACCAACATCTATTTCGCTTTCAATTGGTTGATGATGCTGTTGACGAAGGCCGAAAACAAACTGGTAGTTCAAATGGAAATTTTGCTATTTGCGAATAGAGACTATCTTAAAAACGCAATTGCATCCGAAACGTAAAGTTATTGTCCTGCAGGTCCTGCGTGTATTCCGGTAAGCTTGTTTGCTCGTTACGAACGTTATTGTAATACGCTACCGCCTTAAGATTGTTGTTGAAATAATAATTTAACCCGAAGCCAAGTGTGGAAGTTTTGATGTCGGCAGACGAAAAACCTGCGGTTACCTCTGCGCCTTTTACTTCTGTATTTGGATCATACCAATCATACTTCACCACCACCTCCCAGCGGTTGTTAATGATGTTCTGAATAAAATAAAAGAAAGCGCCGTCAAAATTCCGGATGTAGGTTGGCGACAAGGGCAACGTTCCTGGGTTAACAGTGCTGCTAGCTGTTCCAGGCTGGGTGCCACGCCAATATTCTCCCCGTATCTCCGTTTTGCCCCACGCATGTTTATAGGCCAGTTGCAGATCAGCGCCGTAATAATGTCTTGGAGCTTTTGCACCCAGGTTTGCAAGTGATGAATCGACAGCAAATACTTTGTTGCCGCCGTGTGTTTCTGTTTGAAACTGGTATTTTGTCGCCTGCATCCAACCGCCATATAACAACGACAACCCGCTGCTGACAGACAATGCTTTCCCAACTTTGTATGGTTTCATACTAAAGCGGCTAATGATGTCTTTATAGCTATCAAAATCTGTGGTGCCAGATAACCCGGGGCCGTTAAATACACCCGCATCCCATTTAAACAACGGCTTTTCGGCTTCTCTTTTTTTCGATTCATAGGAAACCATTGCTCCCAGGTCCCGCTCTGCAGGCATCAGGATCTGCGACATTCTTCCCCGCTCAGGAGATTCTCTTACAGCCGATGATAAATTGACCTCGTAACCAAATGGGCGTGCAAATAAACCCATCGTCATGGACAGCTTTTGCCCTTTGGGTTCAAACAAACGCAGAAAAACATCCCTTGCAAAAGCGCCTCTTTCTGTAATATCAAACTGGAAAGCAAACAAGGCCAGTGGAAAATCCTTTCCCTTTGCGGGCAACAGGTAGTCAACCCTAATGCGTGCCCGGCGCAGCATAAAACGGCTGGCAGCGGAATCAGCAAAATTTCCCCCTTCAAACGATTGAATGCCTTTCGTTTGTGCCACCTGGAACTGCGGCTGAATGTAACCGCTAAAATGTAAATTTTCTATCCGGCGCACAATGGTTGGCACCGTATCCCGTAAAAACAGTGTAGAATCATAATCTGCCAGAAAACGCTGACCATGACCTTTTTGCGGTGCATTTACCAGCAGAAACAGGAGACAGACTACATACAATACTTTTGTTGGCATATAATATGAATGCTTTGGGGGTGCAAAGCAAAGAAGAAAAATAGCAGCATTATTAAGTTATTATTAATTTTCTGTTACCAATCCGGCTCTGGTTAATTGAACATAATTTCGCCCAATATTTAAAGAATACGTATGAACATCTTCGCAAAGTTTCTGGCCCCTAAGAATAAGATTTTTTATGAGTTATTTGAAAAAAGTGCCGACAATGTGAAACACATGGGCGCCCTGCTTCTGCAAGTTGTGCAAGAGCCCGATTTTGACAAACGCCAAAGCCTCATCTCAAAAATGGAAGATGTAGAACATGCAAACGATGAGCTGACACATACATTGTTCACGGAACTTGGCCGCAACTTTATTACTCCTTTTGACCGTGAAGACATTCACTACCTTGCTTCGGCACTGGATGACGTTGCGGATTTTGTTTTCGCTTCGGCAAAAAAAATCAACTTTTACCGCGTTAACCCAAATGACATCGGACTGCACAAACTGGCAGAGATCGTTGTTCAAAGCACAAATGAGGTAAGAAAGGCTGTAGGCGAGCTTCGCAATATGAAAAACATGCGGCTGATCACTGATTCACTTGTAAAAATCAACAGTTTAGAGAATGAAGCAGATGATATTTTTGACATGAGTATTGAGCGTTTGTTTGCTACCGAGCCAGACGCGAAAGAAGTTATCAAAAAAAGAGAAATCTACCAGGTGCTGGAAACCGCTACAGATAAGTGCGAGGATGCTGCCAACGTAATTGAATCCATTATTGTAAAATACGCCTAACGACTATTTCCATTGTGAATGTCTGAAAATGTAGAAGGGTACAGATCCCGACCATTTTCACAATTTCACATTTGCTAATTTTCAAATCTCTTCATGACTTTCATCATCGTTATTATAGCGCTGGCATTGATCTTTGACTTTATCAATGGCTTTCATGACGCAGCCAACTCCATTGCAACAATTGTCTCAACGAAGGTGTTAACGCCTTTTCAAGCCGTAGTTTGGGCAGCCATTTTCAATTTTGCTGCCTTTTTTATTTTTAAAGACCATGGCGTTGCGGATACGGTTTCCAAAACCGTGCATTCCAATGAACTCGATAAACACATCATGCTGGTGGTTGTATTCTCCGGCCTGATTGCAGCCATTGCCTGGAACCTTTTAACCTGGTGGTTTGGCATTCCATCCTCTTCCTCGCATACACTCATTGGCGGATTTGCCGGTGCCGGTATTGCTGCAGGGGGTATAGGTGTTGTTAATTCGGAAGTCGTGCTTCGCACTGCTTCTTTTATTTTCCTGGCGCCACTTGTAGGAATGCTGATGGCGTTTATTATTTCTCTCTGGTTCCTTTTCTCTTTTCGGAAAGACATTATACCCAGAATTGTTTCGCTTGTTTTTATCGGGGGAATTCTTTTTTTCCTTTTTTCAACCATCAAGACAAGCCGTACTGATCTATCAGGAATGAAGTTCAAGGAACATGCATCTCTTTTACATATCTCAGAGTTGCCGAATGGTTCTCCTGCGCAAAAAATGGGTTTTCAAAAAGATGATACGTTGTTACTTGTCAACAATCAACCCATTGCCGATAAAAAACAATTGGACGAGATATTGGCGAAAACCGGCAAGGACAATGACTTTAATTATACCGTTATCCGCAAAGGCGATACGATTTCAAACACCTCTCCCTACCTTACAAATTACAGTTCCCGCACTACACAGGTGATCTTTTACGGTGAGAACTTTAAATGGTTTTTGCTGGGATTTACCATCCTGATTATGGCCGTATTTACTTTTTGGCTGAATACCTTAAATGCCTACCGTTCCAATATTTGGTTTAAACGGTTACAGTTGGTTTCTTCAGCAGCCTTCAGTATAGGCCATGGCGGCAACGATGCGCAAAAAGTAATGGGGATCATTATGGCCGCACTGATTGCGCATGACCCAACAAGTTACAGCATGGCACACATGCCTGCCTGGGTGCCGCTGGCCTGTTACACAGCTATTGGTATTGGCACCATGAGTGGCGGATGGAAGATTGTAAAAACCATGGGTACACGCATTACCAAGGTAACGCCATTTGAAGGCGTGGCTGCGGAAACAGCCGGTGCCATTACCTTGTTTGTGACCGAAGCCTTAAAGATCCCGGTGAGCACAACACATACCATCACTGGGGCTATTATGGGGGTAGGCGCCACCAAACGGCTGTCGGCCGTCCGTTGGGGTGTAACCATAAACCTGCTCTGGGCCTGGGTTTTAACCATTCCAATCAGCGCTTTGCTGGCCATGGGAATTTTCCATATAGCCCGACTCTTCGTTTAGGATTTATTTTCCGAGTTTTGCCGTTCAATTTTTACCCATGACAAAAATCTTGGTGACAGGTGGTACTGGTTTTATTGGTTCGCATACAGTGGTTGATCTCGTTGAAAACGGCTATGACGTAATTAGCGTGGACAATAACTCAAGAAGCAACCCAGGTGTTTTAAAAGGAATAGAAGAAATTACAGGAAAGCCTGTAAAGAACTATAAAGTCGACCTATGCAACTTTGATGATACGTACGCCATTTTTCAGGAAAACCCTGATATCAAAGGCATCATTCATTTTGCGGCTTACAAAGCTGTAGGTGAGTCGGTTGAAAAGCCCTTAATGTATTTTGAAAACAATCTCGTATCGCTGATCAATCTTTTGAAATGCGTGCAGGAATTTTCTATTCCATGGTTTGTTTTTTCTTCATCCTGCACTGTATATGGCAATCCTGACATTTCCATGGTGACGGAGGAAACGCCAATTAAACCGGCTGCTTCGCCTTATGGCTATACCAAGCAAATGGGTGAGCAGATCCTGGGTGAATTCCAGAAAGCCGGAAGCATGCAAACCATCCTCTTGCGCTATTTCAATCCGGTTGGCGCACATCCTTCTGCCTTAATTGGAGAGCTGCCAATTGGCCGTCCGCAGAACCTGGTTCCAGCAATAACACAAACCGCTATTGGCAAGCTGCCTACCATGCAGGTGTATGGCGATGATTATCCTACCCGCGACGGAAGCTGTGTAAGAGACTATATACACGTTTGCGATATTGCTCGCGCCCATACACTGTCCATTAAATATTTAGAGGAAGGGCGCAATGCCAGCGGAGTGGAAGTATTTAACCTGGGCACTGGTAACGGGGTAACGGTTTTAGAGGCGATTAAGGCATTTGAAAAAGTAAGCGGGGTGAAATTGAATTACGAGATAGGCCCACGCCGCCCGGGAGACATTGTGGCAATCTACGCCAACAATGACAAGGCCAAAACACAGTTGGGCTGGAGTCCTGACAGGCCTTTGGAAGAAATGATGGAAACTGCCTGGAAATGGGAACTGAAGCTAAAGCATGATGAACAGTTATTCTCCTCTATCAAATCAGAATTGAATTAAGAAGACTGTCTTCTACTAAATATTTATTGAAAGCTTCCTTTTGGGGAAGCTTTCTCGTTTGTAACCCACTTGTCATTATAGGTGATAAAATATCAATAAGGTATTGACGAAAGACAATTCACTATTCATTATTTTCGCCAAATGCTTAAAGACATTCAACCTACCGGTAAAAAAGATACAAGAAGCGGATTTGGCGATGCTATGACGGAATTGGGAAGAACCAACCCGAACGTGGTGGCCTTAACCGCCGATCTTGCAGGTTCTTTAAAACTCCAGCAGTTTATTAAAGAATTTCCGGAACGTTTTATCCAGATAGGGATTGCTGAAGCCAACATGATGGGCATTGCTGCCGGCTTAACAATTGGTGGCAAAATTCCGTTTACCACTACGTTTGCCAACTTTTCTACAGGCCGTGTGTATGACCAGATTCGCCAGAGTGTTGCCTACAGCGGTAAGAATGTAAAGATCTGTGCATCCCATGCGGGTGTTACTTTGGGCGAAGACGGAGCTACGCACCAGATACTGGAAGATATCGGCATGATGAAAATGTTACCGGGAATGACGGTAATTGTTCCTTGCGATTATAACCAAACCAAAGCGGCCACGTTAGCAATCGCTGAGTATGAAGGCCCGGTTTACCTGCGTTTCGGTCGTCCAAGCTGGCCAATCTTCACCGCAGAAGAACCTTTCCAGATTGGTAAAGCGCAAAAATTTTCAGAAGGCACAGATGTAACGATTTTCGCCTGCGGCCACTTGGTTTGGCTGGCTATCCAGGCAGGTGTTCAACTGGAGGAAAAGGGCATTTCAGTGGAGGTGATCAACCTGCATACCGTTAAGCCTTTAGATGAAGAAGCAGTTTTAGCTTCCATTCAAAAAACGGGTTGCGCGGTAACTGCCGAAGAGCATAATATTTATGGTGGTATGGGTGATGCTGTTGCCCAGGTAGCCGCTAAAAACTTTCCTATTCCCATTGAATATGTGGGAACCAACGATACGTTCGGCGAAAGTGGTACGCCAGATCAACTTTTAGAAAAGTATGGCTTATCAGTAAAACATATCATTGAAGCAGCAGAAAAATCAATGGCCAGAAAAAAGAAATAAACCGCCAGGACTTATTATTATTATTAAAAGTCAACAGCATGCTGTTGACTTTTTTTGTCTACACAAGAAAAATAGTAGAAATACTGATTTTTTTGTGTTTAACACTTGGGAGTTTGCATCCGTAAAAATAATTTTTAGTTTTATGCAGCAAAGACATTTGAATCTTGTCTTTTAATTGAAATCCTCCTCACTGAAATTCCCGTAAACCTTACAGAATCCACATTCCGGAAAAAGCCGCCTAACGTTAAAATACACCGTCATGCGCAGCTTACTTCTTTTTATCGGGTCAGTTTTGTACCCCACTATTATGGTTATCATTTCGCCATTACTCGTATTCCTGTACGTAATGCTGGGAACTATTTTATTAGCCCGCTACCTACTGAATAAAAGCCAGTGGCTATTTTCCTTCGTCGGAAATTTGCGAATGCATTTCCTGCATCTTTCTTACAAGAAACAGCACATGACGTTCCGGCCAAAAGCTATTCGCCTGCATTAAACAAATCAACCCAACTGATTTCCTTCCACAGCCAGGGCTGTAAGGCCCTGTACTGTAAACTTGCGCATTGTCTGTCAATGATGCCGCTTCTTTTGCATTGTATTTGCAAGGAGATAAAAATTATCTTTAGCCCCTTGGAGTTGATAATTTGATTAAACTATTTCAATGGCATTGACCGACGCTTCAGATTCGCTGCTTTTGCAGCAGTTCCGCGATCCGCAAACAAAAGAGAAAGCATACACTGCTATCATTAAAAAATACCAGGAACGTTTGTATTGGCATATCCGCCGGCTGGTGGTTGATCATGATGATGCCAATGATGTATTGCAAAATGTCTTTATCAGGGTTTGGAACGGGCTGGAAAACTTCAAACAGGAATCGCAGTTATACACCTGGCTTTACAGGATTGGAACCAACGAAAGCCTTACTTTTTTAGAAAATCAAAAAAAACGGTCAGCTGTCAGCTTAAGCGATGTGGAGAGCGGACTAAGCAATAAGATAAAGGCTGATAAACATTTTGACCCTAACCGCCTGGAATGGAAATTACAGCTAGCCATTCAGCAGCTCCCGGAAAAACAACGGGTTGTATTTACCCTCCGTTATTATGATGAAATGCCTTACGAAGAAATGAGTCGCGTGTTGGAAACCAGCGAGGGGGCTCTCAAAGCCAGTTATCACCACGCAGTGAAAAAAATAGAGGACTTCATCACAAATCATTAAACTTTAGTGACCAATCAAGGTCGTAGCACCCGGAATGAGTAGCCAAAAAAATATACAAGATGAATTGATAAGCCTTGGAAGCAACCTGCCGGTCAACAATAACCTGCCCTTTTCAGTACCAGAAGGTTATTTTGAAGAACTTGCTGATGCTTTATTGGCAAAAGTGAAAAGCACTAACAATGATGCGGCTCAAACCGAATTAAGTGAGCTTTCACCTTTGCTGGCTGGTCTTTCTAAGCAAATGCCGTACACTGTCCCCGTTTCGTATTTTGAAAATAATGCGAAGGACTTAGATACTTTAACGCAGGAAACTGATTCAGCCATCCTGGCTGCCATCGGTAATCACACGCCTTATGTAGTTCCGGAAGGTTATTTTGAAACCTTACCTCAAACAATACTGGCCAGGGTTTCAACGCCAAAAGCCAAAGTAATTCCTTTGTTTGGCCGTACATGGATGCGGGTAGCTTCGGCGGCTGCGATTGCTGGTGCTTTGTTCTTTGGGAGTTACCAATTATTAAATAATGGCAGTACAGCCAATTCTCCGGTAACAGCATCCCGCCCTGCAGCTACGGAACAAAAGCTTGTGGCTAGCAATGCACACCCAATAGAAGAAATTAAAACTGTCAGCACAAAAGATCTGGAAGAATTTATTGCGAACGTTCGGGTATTAAAGCCGGTAAAAACTACCGAAAAGCAGAACAAGACGGAGAAAGCGGATATAAAGGATTTATTGAAAGATGTACCTACCAGCGAGATGGAAAGCTTTTTATCTACGCTTCCCACTGCGGATGATGAATTTTTGATTTTAGATTAATTATGAAAAAGTTTATTTACATAGTATTTTTTCTTTTCGCCATCCAGACTTCATTTGCACAGGACGAACAGCCGGGTGAAGGTGGACAAGGCAGGCTTCGCGATAAGATGGTCGAATACGTTCAGACCAAGCTGGCGCTAGATAAAGCCGAATCGGATAAATTCCAGCCGGTATTTCTTGACTATATTAAAGAACTGCGCAAAACAAACCAGGAGTTCAGGGGCGACAGGTTGGTTCTGCAACAAAAAGTAGTGGAACTTCGTCTTCGCTACCGCGAGCAATTCAAGCCCATGATTGGCGAGAAACGCAGCAACGATGTTTTTAAGTACGAACGTGAATTTATAGAGAAAGCTGCCGATGTTTTAAAAGAACGTCGCCAGGAGCGCCGTGGCAACCAGGGAAAAATTTCTAAGTTGTTCTCAAATTAATTTTCACCTATATTTGAGCTTGGTGTTTTTCATAGGTTAGCAACGGCCGGCTCTTTTTAGGGCGGGCCTTTTTTTTGGAAAGAAAGACAATGCTAAAAATGCAGCCCGCTTTTCACCGCATGCAATGATTATATCTTTCTGTGTTTCTAATTTAAACTTCACTTCTTTACACTTTCAGTTTAATTAGTCCTTATACTAAGCATGGCATTTATCAGTGATAGATTAACCTTCTGTCGATATTTTTTTATCTTGGCGCCATGGCTTTGCTTTTGAATATAGATACAGCCGTGAAAGCACCGTCTGTTTGCCTGTCAAACGACACAAAGGTATTGGGTGAATTAAGTAATCCTTCCGAACGGGAATCCGCAGCCTGGTTACATGTAGCTATCCAAGATTTGCTGAAACAAAACAGCTTCCAATTAGAACAACTAAACGCCATCGCCATCTGCAGTGGACCCGGCTCTTATACGGGACTGCGTGTAGGAATGGCGGCAGCAAAAGGATTGTGCTATGCGCTTAACATCCCTTTGATCACCATCAATACATTACAAGTAATGGCGGCATCAGCCATTACTTGTGCTACTGAATTGCTTTGCCCGATGATTGATGCACGCCGCATGGAAGTATTTACTGCAGTATTTGATCGCCAGCTGCAGGAGGTCATGCCGTCCACAAATCTTATCCTCGAACAAGATTCGCTGGCTGTCTGGTTGGAAGAACATACCATAACCCTGTTTGGCAACGGAAGCGAGAAAGCAAGGCCCGTTATCATACACCCGAATGCCTTTTTCGCATCTGTTACAACAAGTGCCGCAGACATGGCGGCCCTTTCAACAAATAAATTCGTTTCCAGACAATTTGCGGACCTGGCGTATGAGGAGCCTTTCTACGGTAAGGATTTCCACTCATCATTTCCTAAAAAGAATTATTAAAACTTTTGTTTATAACAAAACATATCATAGGACGTTGAACTTCTTATGATTAAATTGCAACGATATCTATACAACTAAAAATAAGGACTAGTAACTATGATTACGGAAAAAGCAGTATCTGTAAAAGATGATGTAAAGATTGATGCCATTCAGCTAAAAAAAGCAGCCCTCGTTTTCAGAGCAATCAACCATAAGCTTCGTCAGCAGATCTTAAAATTCATTAATCAGCACGGAAAAATCACGGTAACGCAGATCTATGTAAAGCTTCGCCTTGAGCAGTCTGTTGCCTCACAACACCTGGCCATTTTAAGAAAAGCCGGCTTTGTAACTACAGAACGCGACGGCAAGTTCATTTACTACTCTGTCAATCACACCCGTATTGCTGAAGTGCACAAGATTGCACAGGAACTTCTGAAATAAGCTTCATTATCTTCACCTTTCCTTTAGCGACGAAAGATTAATTTTGTCGCTAAAGGAAATTTTATGTTCATAAAACAACTCTACACAGGTTGTCTGAGTGAAGCTGCTTACTTTATCGCAAGCAATGGCGAAGCAGCAGTTGTGGATCCCCTACGCGATATAGATGCATACATTCAATTGGCCAAAGACCACAATGCTTCCATCAAATACATTTTTGAAACACACTTTCATGCTGATTTCGTCAGCGGTCATATAGATCTTGCCAAAGCCACTGGCGCCGCCATCGTTTATGGTCCCGGCACTGAAACAGCCTTTCCTGTTCATGTAGCAAAAGACGGCGAAGCTTTTTCGGTTGGCAGCTTACGCATTGAAACACTTCATACGCCTGGCCACACCCTGGAATCAACCTGTTATTTACTGAAAGATGAACAAGGGAAGGATCATTGCCTATTCACCGGCGATACTTTATTCGTTGGTGATGTGGGACGTCCTGACCTGGCGCAGAAAGGTGCTGACTTAACCATGAGCGATCTTGCCGGAATGTTGTATGACAGTTTACAGGCTAAGATTGTTCCGCTCCAGGAGGACGTGATTGTTTACCCTGCCCATGGCCCCGGTAGCTCCTGCGGAAAAAATTTAGGCCCCAATACGGTTAGTACAATCGGCGAGGAAAAGCAGACCAACTATGCCCTCAAAGCAGCAAACAGGGACGAGTTTATCAAAGCTGTTACAGAGGGCCTGTCGGCGCCTCCCCAATACTTTCCCATCAATGCAAAAATCAACAAGGAAGGTTACGACAGCATTAATGAGATTTTGGAAAAAGGGCTCCAGCCATTAACTGTCGAACAGGTGAAAGGGTACAGGGAACAGGATGCACTGGTAGTAGATACAAGAACGGCGGAAATCTTCACACAAGGGTTTATTCCTGAATCTGTTTTTATCGGGTTGGAAGGCCGTTTTGCGGAGTGGGCCGGAAGCCTTTTGCCATTTGAAAAGGACCTTGTTTTGGTTTGCGATCCGGGCAAGGAAAAAGAAACAGTTACCCGTTTGGCAAGAGTGGGCTTCAGCAGATTTGTGGGCTTTTTAAAAGATGGAATTGAGGCTTGGCGTACCGCAGGCGAAGACTTGGATATGATCATCAACATTGAGGCGGATGAACTAGCGATGGATTTGCCGTTTGATCCGAACCTGGTGGTAGTGGATGTACGCCGCGAATCGGAATATGCAGACGGCCATGTGAAAGACGCTGTCAACCTTCCGTTAAATGACTTGGCCGACCCGCTGAACATGTCGCAATTTGGAGAAGAACAAAACATATATGTACACTGTGCTGGCGGTTACCGGAGCGTTATCGCGGCGTCCTTATTAAAAAGACAGGGTATTCATAATTTAAGAAATATACTGGGTGGCTGGGCTAAAATTAAAGAACAGGAAAAGATCACAGTTGAGAAAGAAAAAAGTGCTTTAAATTAATATATAAAACATTAATGATGAGTTGGATAACATTGGGATCCGGCGTTTATACCCTCAACTGGGTATTGTTTTTCCATCTTCTTTCGGTGACATTTGTATAGATTTTACCTTTCTCTGAAAGGAGAAAAATCAAATTGTTTTTATTCTTAGTTGTACGAAAAGGGAGACATGTCTATGTTTCCCTTTTTCATTATACATCTACATAAGGGCCATAAATACCATCCTCCCTTTTTGGGTTAGATATTACATAAATATTTACATTGACCAATTATATAACCCAAATGCGTTAAATTTATAGATACTGCTTTTGTAACCTAAATCAAAACACTGAGAAACATGCCGCTAATTATATCACCAAACGGTATCCTGAGCGATAGCCCGCTAACACCAAGAGAAAGAGACGTACTGAAACTGATAGCCAAAGGCCTCAAACAAAAACAAATTGCAGAACATCTTTCCATCAGCATGGAAACCGCAAGAAAGCATATCAAAAACGCCTATAAAAAATTAGGAGCCCATAATAAGGTTGATGCGTTGCGAAAGTCAGGCATCTGGTAGGCTAGAAAAGCACTTTCCCATATTCTTCTTTCCAGTCCCATTTCCACCGCCTGTGGCTCCATAACCAGTTTTCAGGCTGTTGCTCAATGGACCATTGCAAAAAATCAGCGTAACGTTTGGTTAGCTCACCAACGGCTGTGGCAGCCGGATTTTCCGTAGCCAGTTGGAAATAAATCTGGTAGTACCCTCTTTTTACTTTTTTGAAATAGCAGAACACAACAGGGACATTTCCCCTCCTGGCGCCACTCTCCGGAGCTCTCACAAACGGCGTTGGCCGGCCAAAAAAATGAACCCAGTACGCACTTTTTGGATGGCCGGGGTTTTGGTCCGCTACCAGGGCTAGTACATATTTTGCGTTCCGGTGAGGCAGTATTTCAGCTTTAATATTGGTAGCCGACAACAACTTAGCGCCTGTTTTTGCACGCATCCTGTAAAAGATTTTCTCAAACCATTTGTTAGTAATGGGCATGTAAACAGTCAGCAACGGGTAAACCAGGTGAAGTGGAATACCCAGGTTGGCGTATTCCCAGTTGAAATTATGGCCTGAGTGCAACTGCACTTTCTGCGCACCTTTTTCGTACAGCTCATTGAAAAGGGAAAAATCGCCTGTAAAATGCTCCCGGATGAATTGATCGGATGCGCTGAAGGCTTTGATCGTTTCAATAAAACTATCAGCGAAGTTTTTATAGAACTTTTTCGCAATGGAAATTCTCTCTTTCTCCTGCTTGTGTGGGAAGGCAATGGAAAGATTATGAAAAACAACCTTTTTCCGGTAGCCGGCGATGTAGTAGATGAGAAAATAAGCCACATCCGAAAGCAGGTATAAAGCCCTCAGCGGTAGTAACGATAAAAGGTACAACGGGCCATAAACTACATAATACATAGGCTGCGCAAAGATAGCCACCTGCCGTTCTTTCGGCCGTCAAACAATTGCTATAAAACAATATTCTGCACTAGGTCAGATTTGTAGAGGAAATCAGTATTGTAATGAAGGCCCCGGCTTTCTTTTCGGAACGCCGCGCCTTTAATAATAAGGTAACCAACAGTGATCATATTCCGCAGTTCCAGCAACTGCGCAGAAACGGTGGTTGTCTGGTACAGCCCTTCAGTTTCTTCGTACAACAGGTCAATTCGTTTCATGGCCCTTTGCAAACGAACATTGTTCCGAACGATCCCTACATAATCACTCATCACCTGCTGTAGCTCTTTTAAGCTTTGGGTGATAAGAATCATTTCTTTCGGTTCCCTTGTACCTTCTGCCTTCCAGTCAGGAATATCGGGAAGCGATTCTCTGCCGTCCACTTTGCTGACAGCATCTACATAGCACCGGTGCGCAAACACCATCGCTTCCAGTAAGGAGTTTGAGGCCAGGCGGTTGGCACCATGCAAACCAGTGCTGGAACACTCGCCGCAGGCGTATAAGTTCTTGATGGAGCTTCTTCCCCACTCATCGGTTTTAATGCCACCGCAACTGTAATGTGCTGCCGGAGCAACTGGGATCATGTTCACCGAAACATCAATGCCTACCGACAGGCATTTTTCGTAAATATTGGGGAAATGCTCTTTGAACTTTTCCATATTCATGTGCCGGCAATCGAGGTACACGAACTCTGTACCGCTAATCTTCATTTCGTTGTCAATGGCACGGGCAACAATGTCTCTTGGGGCAAGGTCGCGCCGTTCGTCATAGCGTTCCATAAACGCTTCGCCAGCTGCATTGCGAAGAATGCCACCGTCCCCGCGAACGGCTTCTGTAATTAGAAATGCCTGGCCCCGCTTACCCGCTTCATATAAAGCAGTGGGGTGAAACTGGATGAACTCCATGTTCTCAATTCTGCCCTTCGCCCGGTAAACCATGGCTACGCCGTCGCCGGTAGCAATGTATGGATTGGTAGTTGTGCGGTACACCTGGCCGTTGCCTCCGGTTGCCAGCAGCGTGGTACCCGAAACAATTTTTTCAATGCGGTTAGACTGGGAATTCAGCACGTAAACGCCATAGCAGCAGATATCAGGCGTTGACTTCGTAACGAGGTAGCCAAGATGGTGTTGCGTAATCACATCAATCACAAACAGGTGATTAAGTAAGGTAATGTTGGGAGACCGCTTGATGGCTTCCAGCAAAGCTCTTTCCATTTCTTTGCCCGTCACATCTTTGTGATGAAGAATACGGAATTCGGAATGCCCTCCTTCCCTGCCTAATTTGTAATCGCCTTCCGGGTCTTTGTCAAACTGAGCACCCCAGTTAATGATTTCTTCTATGCGGGCTGGACCTTCTTTTACTACAATTTCTACCACTTCCGTATTGCAAAGCCCGTCACCGGCAATCAATGTGTCTTCAATGTGTTTTTCAAAGGAATCGTTCTGCATGTCGTTCACTACGGCAACACCGCCCTGCGCATATTTGGTGTTGGTTTCATCAGCGGCGGCTTTGGTAATGATGGTTACTTTTTTATCGGGACAATGTTGGGCAACTTTCAGCGCATACGTAAGGCCAGCTATTCCGGAGCCAATCACTAAGAAATCTGTCTGCATGAAAACAAAACTTTGAGGGGTGAAGTTAGGGATAGAATCTTCAAATGTACCAGTGTGCAAATGCAGCAATGAACCATGCACAAAGAAGAAAGAGCTTATTCATACAGTAGTTGCAGCCAGGGATAAGCATTCATTTTTAATGCTTGCCAACCAAACGACTTTTCTCTTGTAAAGAGAAATGAAACCGCTTGCTATAACTTTATGAATAATTAAGGCTACTTCAGTCATGATTTCACGTCAGGATTCACTGTCTTACCTGATCCGCTTGTTGTTAATGGCTTTCAGCCATTCTTTCTTTTGGCACGAAGGGCAATGATACTCGGCGGCCGGTGATAATTTATCCGTGTAGGCGCAATAGGTACAGGAATAATAGCCCTCCGCCGGAATGGCGATTAGCTTGTTTTTACAAAGGCTCGGAATAATAGGAAGTCCATATTTCACTTCGTCATCAGGGCAATAATAGATACTGCTTTCGCCGTTGGTTTCAATAATGGCTTCCTGCACTTGGCCCAGGTGCGATACGCTGTTTAACCGGAGCTGGGAAAAAAATTCATCCATGGCAATCAATTCCTCTTTGAAATTACCAACAAGGATTTTGCCGTCCTGCACCACTTGTGCCGGGCTGCCTTCCACAAACTCTCCAAACTTATTGCTACGGTTTATCAAAAATGTGATCAGTCGGTACAGACCGAAAACAATGGAAAAAACAAGTATGCCCGGAAGCAGGCCAACATCTTTGTAAAACATCGGGTCGCCGGCGGCAGAACCAAGCCCAATGATCACGCCTAGCTCAAAAACAGATAATTGTTTTACACCCCGTTTACCAAGCATGCGCAGGTAAAAAAGAATCACCAGGAACATCACAAAAGTGCGCAGGGCGGTTTCAAGAAGAAAGGCCCATTTTTCGGAGCCAAGAAGCAAGGTCTCCCATTCCAGCTCCTGGAAAATTTCCGGCATACATTATTTGTTTTACGCTTTCAGAAGAAATGACATCATCGTAGAAAGCTCTTCAATTTTAAAGCCAGCCAGATCTTACCCTACATTTGATCAACTAAACTGCGCAAACAATTAATGTAATTATGAAAAAACTACTCACGCTGCTTTTCAGCTTTGCTTTTTTTACAGCCATCGCACAACAAAAAGAACCGGCCTCCCTACCCGATCCGGCAAAAAAGCTGATGACGGTAGAAGCATCATGCGGACAGTGTAAACTAGGCCTGAAAGGAAAAGGCTGCAGCCTTGCGGTGAGAATTGATGGCAAAGCCTACTTTGTAGACGGAACAGAGATAGACTCACATGGCGATGCGCATGCAAGTGATGGTTTCTGCAATAAAATAAGAAAGGCAAATGTGCAGGGAGAGGTAGTAAACAACCGGTTTAAAGCAAGTTATTTTCAGTTGTTACCTGAACCAGCGAAAAAAGAAGACGCTCAATAAAGATAGATTAGACTGTCTTTTCCACCCACGCATCATTTTCTTTCAGTAGGTTGACCAGTTCATCAACAGCCACTTCACTTGGCACGTTGCGTTTCACCACCTCTTTTCCTTTGTACAATGTGATCTTGCCGACGCCGCTGCCAACGTAGCCAAAATCAGCATCGGCCATTTCTCCGGGGCCATTAACAATGCAGCCCATGATGGCGATCTTCACGCCCTTTAAATGATGGGTGACAGCACGGATTTTCGCCGTGGTTTCCTGCAGGTCAAAAAGTGTACGGCCACAGGAAGGACAACTGATGTATTCTGTTTTGGAGATACGTGTACGGGTTGCCTGCAGGATACTGAATGCTGTGTTGTTGATGAATTGTTCTACACTTTGTGATTGCTGGTAGTTTCGTCCACTCACCTGTCCGTAGCTGGCTGCTTGCAGCTTGTAGCTTTCACCAGTCATACCAAAGCAAACACCGTCACCCATACCGTCCAGCAACAATGCACCTGCTTCTGTAGCATAATGAATCAGGTGTTCATCAGCTGTATGCCAGTTGCTGTCTACGATGGTAATCACAGGATTTTTTATGTTCCTATTCATCAGTTCCACGAACATCCTGCGTACCGATTGCATGGCGTTTTTATTAGTGCTGCTTAAGCAAAGCACCACGGTGGGATCATTGCCTATCGCATCCAGGTATTCCATATCTGACAGGTAAGGAATACCTGCCGGGTAGCAATCCACCATTACAAAATTGCAGGTGGTGCTTTTCACTCCTGCTTCGGCGTAAGCCCTTTGATCGTAAATGGGAAAATACTTTTCCTTGTCTTCGGCCTGTGCCCAGGCCGCAGGATAAACAATCACTTTCAACGTCCCCGGCAGGGCGAAGTTTAAAAGATGATGACCAGTGAAAACATAGTCTGCCGCCATATCACCGATTGTCCATTTGTCGGTTGCTTCATTATATGTGTAACCAATGCTTTGGAGATCTTTTGGCGTGATGGCTTGTAGCTTGCTGAGATCAGCCACCACCACCGGCACATGATGGCCGCCAATATTGGACACTTCGAAACTTTCCCGGCGTTTGTACTCAAATGGAGAATAAGGCATAGCCCCCAAGGGTGGAATATCAGCGCCATGTTCCTCGCTTTGCGAAGAAACCGAGTTATTATTTGTATCCAGATTAAGCGAGGGCTGTGTAGTAGCAACCTCCCCTTGAGCAGCGGGTTTGCGGGAAAATCTTTTCACCAAATCCCTGCAAACCGGTATCTCTAATTCAGGGTTCTCCGTCAATGAAACACGGATCGTATCACCAATGCCGTCTTCCAACAAAGTGCCTATTCCAACAGCGCTTTTAATCCGCCCATCTTCACCATCACCGGCTTCCGTTACACCCAAATGCAGGGGGTAGATCTCGCCAAACTCTTCGTGCATGGTTTTGATCAGTAAGCGGTAGGCCTGCACCATCACCTGCGGATTAGAGCTTTTCATGCTCAGGATAATATTGTGGTAGCTCTCGTTACGGGCAATGCGCAGGAATTCCATTGCGCTTTCCACCATTCCCATCGGCGTATCGCCATAACGGCTCATGATTCTATCGCTTAATGAGCCGTGGTTAGTGCCAATGCGCATGGCTGTTCCGTATTCTTTACAAATGCTAACCAGGGGCGTAAACCGTTCCCGAATGCGGTCGATTTCTTCCGCGTAATCAGCATCCGTGTATTCAATCAGTTCAAACTTTTTCTTGTCTACATAATTACCGGGATTCACCCTCACCTTCTCTACTATCCGGGCTGCTATTTCTGCCGCGTTGGGGGTAAAATGAATATCAGCAATCAGGGGTGTATCATAACCGCGGCCGCGAAGTTCATTTTTTATGTTGAGAAGGTTCTCCGCTTCCTTTTTTGAAGGGGCTGTAATGCGAACCAGTTCAGCGCCGGCTTCTATGCAGCGGATCGACTGCTCTACTGTTGCCAGGGTATCCATCGTGTCTGTCGTGGTCATGGTTTGCACACGAATGGGATGGAAATTGCCAAGAAGCAGGTCACCGATCCTGACTTCTCTTGTCTGCAAACGCTTGTACGAGGTGAGAGATGCTGCGTACAGCTGAATTCCCCTTCTTTGATTTGTAGTGGAAAAACTTACTTCACCGGGCCGTGTTGTATCTGCAATCATGAATTATAGCTTGGAAGGCAAATGTAAACCTCAATTGGTGTAGGACGCCAGCGCGAGGTATATCTCATTTGTATATTGGCAAATTTTCACATTTGCTAATCGGTTTTACCAGTCCCTGCCACCGCCCATGCCTTTGTTCTGGCCCTGCTGCATTTTTTGCTGCAGTTCTTTTTCTTTTTCCTGGAGGTCACGCAGTTTTTTATCAGCCTGGTTCTGGCTCATGCCGCCACCGCCGCCATTGTTTTGCTTATTCTGCTGGTTTTGCTGCTGCTTTAATTCCGACAGCGCTTTCTGGAGGTTTTCACGGGCATCCTTGTCGGTTGGGTTAATCCGCAAGGCTGCCTTGTAAGCTTCGATGCTGGCCGGTAGGTCTTTTTGTTTCGTATAACTCACGCCGGCATTGTAATGAGAAGCTGCCAGCAGGTTTTTATTGTCTGTGGTCATGCCATCATACATTTCCACGGCTGCCTGGTACTTTTTCTGCTGCATCAGGGCATTGGCTAGGTTATACCGGGCTTCCGCATTCCGGGGATCAAGCTCCAGCCCTTTTCGGTACTGCGCCTCGGCTAAATCAAACTCCAGCCGCAGGTAATATTCATTGCCTTTGCTCACATAGGTATTGGCCCTTTGCGCCAGCGCCTGCAGTGACAGCAACAAAAAGAGAAGGACTAATCGTTTCATGCGGTAACTTTTTTTCTGTCGGGCAAAAACAATTCAAAAACAAGCAACAAAAACATCGGCAGCAAAAGCCACCAGTAAAAACTTTCATACACAAGACCGGATGTATCTACCAATGCCTTTTTCTCCACATTCTTGTACTGGTCCAACAAGGTGGTGGTAGCGGATGCCACTGCGTTTAAGGGAACATACGCACCGTTGGTAGCTTCGGAAATTTGCTGCAGGAGTTGTTCATTTAGTTTTGACACGACCACCTGCCCATCTTCATCCACCTTCTGTTTGCCGGTAGCTGTATCCAGGATGGTAGCACCCGTTGCAGATCCTAAACCGACTGTGTTGATCATCACACCTTTTTTGGCAAGCCCTGTTGCCGTTGGCACTGCATCCTCGTCATGGGTTTCACCATCAGTAACCAAAATGATGGTTTTAAACCGTTGGCTGGCTTCTTCAAAGGCAGCATTGCTTTGCAGCAGCGCATCGGCAATGGCAGTGCCTTGTTCCGGTACCGTGCCGGGTGTAGCAGTACTAATAAAAAGTTTAGCCGCTTCGTGATCGGTGCTCAGCGGCATTTGCGTATAAGCGTGGCCTGCAAATACTACTAGTCCTACACGATCGTTGGGCATCCTGTCAATCAGGGAAGTCAGCAGTTTTTGAGCTTGAGTTAACCGGTTTGGGCTTACATCGCTTGCCATCATGCTGTTGCTTACATCCAGCGCTATCACCACGTCAATACCTTTGCGGATCTCCGCCGACGCATCATCGGGCTGGCGGGGATTAGCCAGCGCCAGGCAACCAAGCGCAAAAGCAGCCAGGAAGAGAAAAAACTTTGTACGGGCCTTCAGGTTCGAATGGCTTTTGGTTAAGGCCGCTACCAGCCTTGGGTCGCCAATTTTTTTGGCCGTGTTCTTCCGCCAGGCAAGATAGAAACCATAAAGCAAAAGCAGCAATGGCAGGATAAGCAGTAGCCAGAACGCTTCCGGAAATTGATACTGAAAATTCATCGTCGGGATAATGGCAAAGACTGTGCTAAGCCTTTACATCCAAAGTTAAGAGTTGTAAAGTAGTAAGTAGTGAATGGTGATGGTGAGTAGAATTACCGGACATACAAGTGTGCGACGCAACCAGTGTTAAATAGTAGTACTTCAGCTAAGTACATAAAAAAATTTTGCTCAGAGCTAAGAAGCAAAGGAGATGAAATGTATTCCCCCAGTACGCCCCTTCTGACATCCGACTTCGGATCTCTGACTCCTGAATTCTGTGTTCTGTCTCCTTCCCCTACCGCTGCCCTTTAAAGAAATTTAACTGCGTCAGGATATTACGAAGCACCGTCATACGGGCATCCTTTAAACTTACCGTCTTGTCTTTTGTTTCCATGTTCAGCACAAAAAAATATGGATGGCGGTTTTCTTCAATCCATCCAACCACCCAGGCCATTGGCGTACCGTCCTCTTTAAAACCAAGCCCTGTTTTGTACGACAAGGTATGCGTAGGCTTGTCTTCAAACAACATGGCGTTTTTTACCATTTGCTGGTAGTTGTTAAAGAAAGGAAGCTGGTTAAAATACAGCCGTTTTACCACCCCTAGTTGTTCATCCGGTGTAATTTTCATACTGTTGTCCAGCCAGAATGTATCAATACGCGACTTGATCTTTTTTGTTCCGTAAGCCAGCGAATCCAGCCAGTGCTGCATGGTATCCTTTCCTATGCGGCGGGCCACTTCCTGGTAATAAGGTACGGCTGAAACGCGGAAGGCCTCATACATGGTCAGGTCTTTGTTCCAATCGGGGTTGCTTCGCTGCACGCCATCCCATTTGATCACCATACTGTCGTTGGTGATAATACCAGTTTGCAAACCAATTAGTGAGTTAATGATCTTAAAGGTGGATGCGGGTAAAAAAGCGCTGTCGCGGTAGCGGGCCATGTTGTACACGGTAAACTGCCCGTTGCCATTATTAAACAGGGCAAAACAGCCTTCTGCCTTTTGCTCGTCAAAATATTTTTTGAGGGAATTATCGGTAGTGACATTGTTTGGCGAACATGCCGCCAGAATAAAGCAGGCACTAAGAAAAAACAAAAAACGCATCAAGGAAAAAATTTGGCGCAAAGGTAACCGCAGATTAGCTGTATTGGGAAAGGCAAAAGGATTTTAAAGTTGCTGCTTCAATGGGCAACTCGTAGTTAGCTGCTAACAGCGGAATTCGATCCAAAGAAATGAATGAAAACAAACTGGTAAGAAAGACAGTCGATCGCATTTGTAAAAATGCGGCGGAGCCAATACCTTTCACCCGAAATAGCCATGTATAATGGGACGCAGTAATTAAACAGTTCCGTTTTGTGCTATCCTTTTAAAAATAACAAGCAATAATATCATGACCCACGATACAGCAGCAGACAAGCAAAAAGAATTCGCAGAATCCATTATCAGTAAAAACATGGTTTGGGCACTGGCATCCAGCCAAGGGTTTGTCAAGGCAAGTTCACAGCAGTTCGAGGATGCGCAAGTGATTCCCTTCTGGTCAGACGAGGACGAAGCAGGATCATTAAACAGAAAAGGTTGGGAAAATTACAAGCCGGCTTCCATGTCTGTTCCTGAATTTTTGGAGAATTGGCTGGTAGGAATGTACAACCAGGGGCTACTTGTTGGCATTAACTGGACAGCGGATGCGTCAAACGAAAATGAAGAAGTAGAACCGCTTGACCTCGCACTGGAAATCGCTAACCAGCTAATAGCACAGGGGAAAGACATAACGCTAACAAAATACAAAGACATAAAAGACTATCACGGCCAGGTAGAAAAGATCCTGGAACAGGAATGATACCATCTTAAAGGGCAATGACCAAAACGTTGCCCTTATTTCTTCTTTACCAGCAATGCCCGCTGGTAACTTTTTGTTCCATAGCTGTCCACTTTCGGACTGTCGTCCGTCCCTTCGCCGGATGTGCGCACAGGTTTCGTTGTCAGTCCATAAAATTCTGCTACCATGTTTTGGCCTTCCCGCCAATAGCTGTCAACAATAGTTGTTGTTTGCACCGTGAAAGCGGATGTAAAGCGGTTGCCAATAAAGTATTGGTCAAGAATAATACCGTTGCGTTCATCAATCTGCCAATGACCTTTTGCTGTATCAACAGGCTTCAAAATGTAAGGACGATTGTCTTCTCCCTTGTCTCCGTAAATAATTTGCCAGGTATAGGTGTTTACAGAGTCAGCCGGCTTGATGATCAGTTGCATTCTCACTTGTTGCGGTTCTTTTTTCCCTGCCTTATACCATTGCAGAGTGCCGTCCCAATGGCCAATAAATGATGCGGGAAAGGAAGACTGAGAAAAGGCAAAAAGAGTGGAAAGAAAAAAGCAGCATGAGAAGAGTGTTCTTTTCATGCTGCTAATCTAAGGATATTTAGAGGGTTACCCCATTGGATAAACGTGTGTGTCTTACACCCTGGCAATCACGCTGCGAAGCGCAGGAGGAAAGAACAAAAACTAATAAAACAATAATGCTTAGGGAAATAACAGTCCGTTTCATGTGTACGTTTTAAAGAGTAAAAAATCAGTAAGTGAAAAACGTGTAGAAACGGATCGATAGAAAAGTATAAGTGTTTAAAAATGTAGTACGGTTAGTACTGCTGCGAATATAGAAGCGCCTTTTGAATTATGCAATAGGAGATCCACGATCAGGACAAAAATGAGTAGAACCGCGTAACTCTGCGGGAAACAATTTTTGCTATTGCCGCCTTGCAGGAGTATATTTAATTACGATTATTTCTAATTTAATCACCAAAACTTTTATCATGAAAAGATTGCTTCCTGCTGTTGCAGTTATACTGCTGGCTTCTTGCAGTAACAACGATGCCAAAGTAAAAAGTGTTCAAAAGAATGAAGACGGTACAACCACCACAACCACCTACGATGCGGCCAATGTGCAGAAGATGGCCGATGCCGGTGATGAAATGAACAAAAAAACGGAGGCTTTAAAAAAATTGACGCCACTAAGGCTTGATCAACTCAAAGCATTGTTACCCGAAGAATTAAACGGCAGCAAAAGAACAGACTATAACGCAAGCAGTTCCATGGGATATGCTGTGGCGGAAGCCTCTTATCAAAAAGACGAGAACACGAAACTAAAATTAATGATCTACGACTGTGCCGGTGAAATGGGTTCAGCCCTTTATATGAGCTCATATTGGAGTGCCGCTAACTTTCAGCAGGAAAGCGAAAAAGAGTACACCAAATCCATTGACTTTAATGGTGGTAAAGCCATTGAAAACTTTAAAAAAGAAGCAAAAGAAACAACGCTGACCTTCACCGCAAATGAGCGGTTACTGGTTGTGCTGGAGGGCAGAAACATGGAACCGTCCGAGGTAAAAGATGCCGCTCAAAAACTGAAGTTCAACTGATAAAAAAGCCCCGGTTAACGGGGCTTTTTTTATTTAATAACGTCAAGCTCTTTTCCTATTTTGGTAAAGGCGTCAATCGCCGTGTTAAGGTGGTGCTCATCATGCGCAGCGCTGATCTGCACCCGTATTCTCGCCTGCCCTTTTGGAACAACAGGGTAAAAGAAGCCAATTACGTAAATGCCTTCTTTCAGCAAGGCGTCCGCAAATTTCGCTGCCAGTACAGAATCGTACAACATAATGGGAACAATCGGGTGCACACCGGGCTTAATGTCAAAGCCGGCCTCCGTCATCTTGCTGCGGAAGTATTTGGTATTGTTCTCCAGTTTATCTCTTAATGCTGTTGTCTCGCTTAATAAGTTCAGCACCGCAACAGAGGCGCCAGTAATAGAAGGAGCCAGGGTATTGGAGAAAAGGTAAGGCCGGCTGCGTTGGCGAAGCAGTTCAATGATCTCTTTTCTTCCGCTGGTAAAGCCGCCGCTGGCACCACCCAATGCCTTACCCAAAGTACCCGTAATAATATCAATGCGGCCCATCACGCCGCAATGCTCGTGGGTTCCCCTGCCGGTTTTGCCCATAAAGCCTGACGCGTGGCTTTCATCCACCATTACAATCGCATCGTATTTATCAGCCAGGTCGCAGATTTTATCCAGTTGCGCAATCGTGCCGTCCATGCTGAACACGCCATCGGTCACGATGATACGGCTGCGCAAGTGAGCTGCTTCTTTCAGTTTTGCTTCCAGGTCTTCCATGTTATTATTCTCGTAACGGTAACGCTGTGCCTTACACAACCGCACACCGTCAATGATGGAAGCATGATTCAGCGCATCTGAGATGATGGCATCCTGTTCATTAAACAAGGGTTCAAACACGCCGCCATTGGCATCAAAAGCGGCCACGTATAAAATAGTATCTTCTGTACCGAGGAATTCGGCCAGTTTGCGTTCCAGTTCTTTGTGAATATCCTGCGTGCCGCAAATGAACCGCACAGAACTCATGCCATAGCCATGACTGTCGATGTATTGGTGCGCTGCTTCGATTGTTTTCGGGTGGGAGGAAAGGCCAAGATAATTGTTGGCGCAAAAGTTCAGCACCTTCTTTCCGTTCACTGTTATTTCAGCTCCCTGGGGAGAAGCGATGATGCGTTCGTTTTTATATAAACCGGATGTTTTTATTTCTTCTATATCCTTGCGAAGCCGAGAGACAAAATTTTCATTCATAGCAAAACTTTGCCGCGAAGATAAGGTGGGAGGAGAAAGGAGACGGACGGCGGTCGTCCGTTAGGTTTGACTTCAGTCGTAAAAAAATGAGAATGTCAGCAAGCCAAACGACGGTCGGATGTAAAAAGAAAAAGGCAAGAGTATCTTGCCTGAAGTTTATAATAAGTTAAGCCACATCCAACGGATTGGCAAATACTTAGTTCAACCGGGTGTCATGGATGGCATCTGCCAACTGCGACTCGATTGCATACAACCACCGCAGCGAACCTGGCTGAAGCTTCCAGCCATCTTGTTTTGCACGGGTTAAACTAAAAGAAATGGCTTTTTGGTTTTCATCTTTCGATGTAATAAAAAACTTTACGCCATTTACATTTTCCATACGTGTAAATTCAAACAGTCTTGTTTCTTTTCCCACTTCTATTTCTTTTGTAAATCTGTCCATGTTCTTAAGTTTATTGATGAATAAAGTGCAATAAAAAGCCCCGGCAAACCGGGGCATTTATGTTAACAAACAGTTTAGTACCTGTTTTTGTTATAGCTGTTTCCGTTATTAAAGTTACGGGCTGGCTTGTCCTCTTTAGGTTTAGCTTCCATCACTTTAATTGTTCTGCCATCAACTGATGCATCGTTTAATTCAGCGATTGCTTTCTTTGATGCTTCGTCATCACTCATTTCAACAAAGCCAAAGCCTCTTGAACGGCCGGTTTCGCGATCGTTAATGATTTTAGCTGAAGAAACCTCACCAAATGGTGTAAAAAACTCTCTTAAGTCTTCATCTTGTACGTTGAAGCTTAAATTAGAAACGTAAATGTTCATTTCTGAAAAATAAATAGATTAAAAATTATCTGAGGATAGCGAGGAGTAAAAACTAACTAAGATGCAGATGAAGCAGACTAATTACTGAATACTAATGCGAGGCTCAAATTGACTTGGTGAAGATAGGCTATTATTTGACACTAACTAATAAACAAATCACAAAGAATACACAATGAGTAAGTTTGTTCATCGTAACAGGAAACAAAATAAACAATAACCTCCAGCAGTAAGTAATGTCCCAAAGAATATCATTGCAATCACAGGGCATTTGCAAAAGCATAGCTGAAGCCATACCTTCAGTTATAAGTCACGAAGCAACTAAAAGCAGCATGCAAAGACCCAAAAAATAGCAAACGAATGAAGATAATAGCACTCTGTTTATCCCTTGCATTTTTCACCACCATTACATTTGGCCAGAAGAATGGATCAGCAGAAAAAGATAATTCCAAACCTTTTGTACTGGGGCTTACCGACGAAATTCAATCAAAGGAATTAGGAGAGAAAAGAATCCTAAATATCTACCTTCCGGAAGGTTACAATAAAAACGACACAACCAAATATCCTGTTACTTATCTGCTGGATGGTTCAGCCGATGAAGACTTTATTCATGTGGTGGGACTTTTCCAGTTCAATAATTTTTCGTGGATCAACCGAGTACCAAAATCGATTGTGGTCGGCATCGCTACAGTTGACAGGCGCAGAGACTTTACATTTCCCACTACCATCGAAAAAGATAAAGCTAGATATCCCACCACAGGGCATTCCGATAAGTTCATTGCCTTTATAGAAAAGGAGCTGCAGCCCTTTATAGAAAAAAAGTACAAAGGCAATGTATCAAAAACAATTATAGGGCAATCGCTGGGCGGGTTGTTAGCAACAGAAGTATTGATAAAAAGGCCTGCTTTATTCAACAAATACATCATCGTTAGTCCAAGTTTATGGTGGGATAACGGCTCACTCTTAAACCAGGTATCACCGGCTTTAGTTGCAAGCTACTCTCAGAAAATTGATGTTTATATAGGCGTGGGCAAGGAGGGATTAACATCAACGGAGAATCCCCGCGTCATGGAAGTAGATGCTAATTTATTGGCAGACAAAATCTCGGCTGCCAAGAACAAAGCAGTCACTGTTTATTTCGATTATCTACCGCAGGAAGATCATGGCACAATCATGCACCAGGCAGTCTTTAATGCATTGAGAGCTTTATACCCTTCGGCGAACGAAAAATAACAGTACAAGTATCAACCACTCCACCATTTTTCTTTACATGATAGAGCGTGTATGTATTTGTTTCTGCATGCCTTTTTCTTATACACTTCTCTTTGGTATAAGTACGGCAACACAAACAATCCTTGCGCTGGCCTTCTATTGCTCACTCTTCCTGTCGCTTCTATACCCTTCTGTTTCTTTTGCAATTCCTGTAGTTTTACTATCCGTGCACGTATCAAATACATCCTCACCTCATTCTCTGCTTCAACTTCACCTCCCCCACCGCTCAACGCTTTTTTAGCAATGCCAGTCATCTTCTTATACAATACAAACACCATCTTTCGTTGCCTGCAACTCAGTTCCCTATATATCCGGGAAGCAATCTTCGCCGCACTACCCAATTCTCCTGCGCTTTGCATTGTTAGTTTAAACCGTGGGCTGCACTTCACCTTCTTTCCCGAAAGGGAACTTTTCAGCCTCACGTACAACATCCCATCCATCTGGTAGAATGTCAGCCCTCCTCTTGTGCCTAAAAGAAATCCACGGGTGACCTTCGCCATAAAAAACATTTTTATAAAACAAACCTATGCACCACCCCGCCCTTCATTACACCTTTCGGCACGCCCGGGAACAACAAGGCACAACAGGGAACGAAAAGGAACATTTCACCCTCACAAAACTTCCCTACTTTCTATGCATAGCCATAGTATAGTCGCACCTTGCCCCTTCCCACGTCCTATTAAAAGCGCAAAAACTGTCATTTTAAGTAGTGCATAATAAGAACAAGTCATTTTAGTCCGGCTACCTAAACCATTTAATCAATCAAGCAAATTCCTAATCTGCAATCGCCAATCTAAAATCTCCCACGCCCTTCAAAAACACTCCAGGACCTAAGTCTCCCCTTCAGGGGGACAGGGGGATTCCTATATATTTGCCCACTTTTTATGAACCTGCAGAACACACCACTCCAGAAACTCATTGTCCATTATACCGGAAACAAGAACAACGCCGACCCAATTCACTTGTCACAACAGGAAATAGAATTAAGCGATAACCTCAAGATGATACTGGGTGATAGTTTCCTTTCCCGCTTTAAAAACAACCACGAGTGGCATTCCTTCAGCCACGAATCCTCTCTTCAGTTCAACGAGGTTTACACCTATTGCCAGCAGTTGTTTAACAACATAGAGTTGTTTGAAGAAGTCTCGCAGGCCATCGCCAAACATTTATACAATCATTCTACCCATCCCAAGGTCAAGGGCGGCGAATTATACATCGCTTACTTTGATGCCGTTCCAGTAGAAAGCCGCATGTGCAAAGCCATCGGCCTCTTTAAAACAGAGAATAAGGCACTTTTCCTGGAAGCGGAGCAGAACGAAGGCAACATCGACTTACAGTTGAAAGAAGGCATTGAACTGACAAAGCTTGACAAAGGCTGTCTGATCATTAACCTAAAAGAAGAAGAAGGTTTTGATGTGCTTCTCTTTGACAACCAGAACCGAGGCGAGGAAGCCCAGTACTGGAAGGAGAAATTTTTATCCCTGTCTCCGCAGAAGAATGAATTCCATAACACGCAGCACTTCTTGTCCTTAACTAAGCAGTTCATTACAGGTCCATTAGAAACCGATTTAAAAGTGCCAAAGAATGAGCAGGTAGAGTTGTTGCACAAGTCCATCGACTATTTCAAAAGTCACGACAGCTTTGACATTGATGAATTCCAGTCGGAGGTATTTGCGCAGGATGAGCACATTGAAGCCTTCCGCAGCTTCGGTTCCCATTACGTGGAGAACAATGATTTTGATCTTGCTGCCCAATTTGATATCTCACCGGAAGCAGTTAAAAAACAAAGCCGCATTTTTAAAAGCGTGGTAAAGCTGGATAAGAACTTTCACATCTATATTCACGGCCGCACCGACCTCATTGAAAAAGGCGTAGATATGGACGGCAGAAAGTATTATAAGATCTACTACCAGGACGAAGCGTAACGCACAGAAAGTTTTTACTTTTTCACGGAAACGAATCGCTTCATAAACAGAAGCGCAGCAGCAATAATTAAAAAAATTAGTACTACATTGAAATGCAGTAAACGCATCACTGCATTATCCAATTCCCTTTAAACAGTACATGTATTGATTATTGCTGAAACCATCAGAATGGCTGCTAAAAAGAGAGTTTTGTTTTACCTGGCTGACGGGGCCCGCCTCGATATGTTATCGGGCCTTATGGAAAAAGGCCACCTCCCTCACATGAAAAGGATCGCAGAAGAAGGTACCTGCCGCAAGGCTACTTCCTGTTTTCCTTCCACCACTGGCCCGGCTTACCTTCCCTTTCTAACCGGGCATTTTCCCGGCACCATGAATATCACAGGCATCCGCTGGTTTGATAAAAAAGAGTTCAAGCGAACACGTTTCAACAAATACGCCATGCGGTCTTACTGCGGGCCGGAAGCAGGCTGGTTTAACACGGATATGCCGGCGGACAAACCAACCTTGTTCGAGCTTTTAGAGGATAGCTACAACGTGTACAATATGGTAACGCGGGGCCTGGCAAAAGAACGTGACCTGACACAGAAGGGCAAAGGACTTTTATACACCAGGGCGCATTTTTTCAAGCGTCACCATCCCGTTGACCTCATGGGCCATAAAAGGATTATGGAAATGCTGCACACGGGCAAAGACTTTGATTTTTTGTTTGCTGTCTTTCCCAGCGTCGACTGGGACTCTCACTATCACCATATCGAAGACCACCGCACCCTGGAAGCTTATAAGATTCTTGACGACAGCATCGGCGAAGTAAGAGCGCACCTGGAAAAAAAAGGTTGGTGGAACGATACACTCTTCTTGCTGACATCCGACCATGGCTTAACGCCTTCACATACGCATCTGGACCTGGGAGACTGGATGACAAACAACGGTTTAAAATCGGTCTACTACCCTGTTATCTGGAAGACGGCGCCAAAGGCTGCTGTCATGATATCGGGCAACTCGTTTGGCAGCATTCACCTGCTCAATCACAAAGGCGATCATGTACTCAGGGCAACAGAACTGGCGCAACTGATGGGGAAGGAAAGGATGGATGAATTACTGATGGAAAAAGCGGTTGATCATGTTATCTTCAGGGGAGATGAGGACAACACCTGCTATGTGCAGAACAGGGAAGGCAAAGCATTGATCAGGAAGACAGGAGATGTGTATGAATACGAGCCTGAAACGGCTGATCCCTTAGCCCTGAATGGTCCTGTTAAAGCGGGCAACCACCGCGAAGCGCTGGAACAAAGCTTTGACTCCACTTACCCGGATGCACTGGTACAAATCATGCAATTAAGGCAAAGCCGCCGGGCCGGCGACCTAGTGGTGAATGCTAACATCGGCTATGACCTGCGTGACTTTTGGGAATACCCCGAACACAAAGGCTCACACGGCTCCCTGCATACCGACCATATGTCTGTACCCCTGCTTTATAACCAAAAGGACTGGGCTTCACACCCGGCTAGAACAGCTGACCTGTTCCCCACCATCTTAAAATGGATGAACAGGCCACCTGTTTCATCCGAAGGAGATGCTTTGTTTTAATATTATCGAATGCTAAACATGGATAGCACCAACACTCCTATCAACATTCCGGACAGCAATGCACCGGAGCACAAGGCTAACCTCCTGTTCAGCAAACAACTGATCATCAAAGGAACGATTTGGCTTTGCCTGATAACGATTGCTACACTGGCAGCTATCTTTTTTTATACCCATGGCTATGCATCGCTAAAGGCGCTTACCCAAATTAAATTAACCTATATTCTTCTTTGCCTTGGCATGCTGTTCATTGACCTGATGCTGGGCAGCTGGCGCAACCACATTTATATCCGGGTAATGTACCCCCGTCTTTCGCATTGGGTAAGCTTCCAGGCAAATGTTTCCAATATGTTCATGGGTGCTGTCACGCCGGCACACGGTGGCGCAGGTCCGGCCCAGATGTATATCTACATGCGCAACGGCGTTTCTTTCCTCAATGCATTTACGGTTACATTGGTGAACTACGGCGCCACATTGATCTTTATGCCGCTTGCCGGCCTGGCTGCCATCATGCTCATGGACAGTAGTTATACAAACGGCATCATTCCCTCTCTTCTGAAGTACGGTTTTAGCTTTTTTGCTGTCTTCTTACTGGCCTTCCTGCTATGCTTTTGGAAACCGCTCTGGATTGGTTTTTTACTGCGCCGGCTTACGGCACTTCTCGTCTCCATTTTTCCCCGTAAAAAACAGAAGCTAACCACCTGGAACGAAAAGACATTTGCCAATATTCAGCAGTACCAGCAAACCTGCAGCCTGTTATTAAAAAAACATCCGTGGTTGTTTCCTTTAAGCCTGCTGATCACAATTGTTCTTTACCTGAACAAATACTGCATGCAATACATTATTCTGCTGGGGCTGGGTGTACATACCGACCTTATTCAGGTAATTTCCATCCAGGTACTGATCCAGTTCATGATCTATTTTGCTCCTAGCCCCGGTGGGAGTGGCTTCGCCGAACTCAGTATTTCTATCCTGTTTGGAAAGATTGTTCCGTCCCACCTGGTGGCGGCTTTTACGCTGCTGCAACGGTCGTTTCTCCTGTTCTTCCCATCGGTCATTGGCGCCGTTACAGTATTGCGCTACCTGAACAAACAGGCGCAGGAAGTGAAAAGTGTAAACGTTTTAAAAATCGACCAATAATACTGTTGCAACATTGACAAAGAATGAACTACCAGTAAGTATTTTTTACCAATCCTGTAACATCACCGCCTCTACCTTCGTCTAACCAATAAACCAACCGCCATGAAAAAGGCCAATTCTACCAATAAAGTGTTGATTGGATTTACACTGCTGTTTATGATGATTGCCGGCTTCTCTTTTGCCGCCTTCCGCGAAACGGAAGGAGTTTGCAGCCAGGTTAAAAACTGCTCTCCAATTGCACCATCTGACAGCAAAGGAGGCGAAATGCTTTGGGATAGCTTTTCCCGCTTTGTTTCCTTCGTCGCCATCAAATAATTTTTTCTTTTTCCTGTAACTTTCCTCTTTCTTCAGCGTTCCATCTGTATATACCCGGCATTTTGCCAACTGTGTTATGACCGAAAAAGAATACAATGACTGTGTAAACCTGTACGCCGACAATGTGTACCGGTTTATTGTAAAAAATCTTCGCCACGAGGAAGATGCCCGTGACGTAGTGCAGACTGCGTTTGAGAAACTGTGGCGAAACCGGGCGGAGGTAGACAACGAGAAATGCAAATCCTACCTTTTTACAGTAGCATACAATGGCATGATAGACCACCTGCGCAAAGTAAAAAGACTGTACCTGAAAGAAGAGTTCAAAGAGGAAACAAGGGTTTTAAACAGGCCGATTAACAACACGAAAGAGATCTTAGAAAGAGCCCTGGCGAGATTAAGCGAAACACAGCGTTCGCTGGTACTGCTGAAGGATTATGAAGGCTACAGTTACGACGAGATTGGGAAGATCATGAACCTTAGCGAAAGCCAGGTAAAGGTTTACCTGCACCGTGCCCGTCTTCAATTAAAAGACTATTTGGTAAAAGTGGAAAATGTCATTTAAGCAAAACAATATGATCAACCTTGGCAACTACGAAGAGTATTTTATCCTGTACATGGATAATGAACTGGCGGCTGAGCAAAAGCTGATGGTTGAAGATTTTATTGCGCAGCATTCGCAGTTAGGTGAAGAACTGGACATGCTGATGAACACAAAGCTGCCGCTTGACGAAGTAAGTTTTGCCGGCAAAGAAGACCTGCTCTCTTCCGCCATGAAAGTGAATGCGGTTGACGAGTCGCTTTTGCTTTACATCGACAATGAATTGCCTGCAGCAGAAAAAAAGGCTGTAGAACAAAAGATTTCTTCTAATACAGACTTTGCACTGCAACACGCATTGCTGGTGCAAACCAAACTGGATGCAAGTGAGAACATATCTTATCCCAATAAAAAAGAATTATACCGCCATACGGAAAGAGTTGTAGCATTCACCCTATGGATGCGGATAGCGGCTGCTATTGTTATTTTATTCGTTAGCTCGTTGTTCTTCCTGTTGAACAACAGCAGTAAACCTGTAGATGCGGTTGCAATCAATAACGCTCCGGTTCAGAATACGCCTGTGATAAAAAGCCCTTCTGTGCCACCCCAACAACACATTCAAAATACCGAACCTGTAAAAGAGGAAATCACCATAGCAAAAGCGGCCGGACAAAGGCAACAAAATGTGGGTGAAACAAACGCCGTTAGGAAAGAGGCCAATAAAATAAATGCGACTGCTACTCATGCTGAAAATGCAGTGGCTTATGAAGATACAAAGCAGAGAGAAGTGATTCAATTAGATGCGAACCGCATGACTGCCGAACCAACTATTGACGTTAACAAAATAATTACACAAGATGCTGTAACTCCTGCCATCACTGCTTCGTTGAACACTGTAGAGACTCCGCTGGAACCTGCAGTAACCGACGGAGATTTCAAAAACACAAAAAGATCATCGGCGAAGGGCTTCTTCCGTAAAGTCTCCCGATTTATTGAACGCAACACCGGCATCGGAACAGCTAATGCGGATAATGAGTTACTGATTGGTGCGGTGTCTATTAAACTTAAATAATCAACTAAAGAAACTGGGTATGAAAACATTTGTACTTGCAGCCCTTTTTACGGGCTTGAGCATGACCTCTATTGGCCAAACCGACACTACCGGTACAACGGCCGACACGATAAGAGTAGGCGGAATGATCATTGTTAAAAAGAAAGGCCCTAATGGCGATAGCAAAGAAGTGATCGTTTCCAGTCGTAAAAGAAACAGGCTATCGAATGTAAGCACCAATTGGTGGATTTTTGACCTTGGCTTCGCCAACTATAAGGACGAAACCAACTATGCAGCTGCGCAGCAAAGCGGCTTTGTAAACTCGTCAATTACCAGCAAAGACAATCTAAAACTGCGCTCAGGCAAATCAGTCAACGTAAACATCTGGGTGTTTATGCAGAAGCTCAACCTGGCCAAGCACATTGTAAACCTGAAATATGGCTTGGGTGTAGAATTGAACAACTACCATTTTGACGACGAACGTGTCCGCTTCGCAAAAAACCCAACCCTTATCAGCATTGACCCTGACCTGGTAAACGCCGACAAGAACAAGCTGGCGGCCGATTACGTAACCTTGCCACTGATGCTGAACTTCGACTTCACACCCAGCCGCTACAGGGGTTTTGGACTCAGCGCCGGCATCAGTGCAGGCTACTTATACAGTGCCCGGCAAAAGGTCAAAATCGATGGCGACAAAAACAAGCTGAAAGATGATTTTAACCTGGAGAAATTCAAACTCTCCTACATCGCAGAAGTAAGTCTTGGCCCCGTAAAACTCTATGGTTCTATGGCCATCAATAATATGTGGGAAAAAGGCCTTGACCAAACGCCGTACAACTTCGGCCTTCGCTTCAGTCATTTTTAAGACTTGCCTGGCCTACGAGAAAACCCGCTGCTTAACCAGCGGGTTTTCTCTTTTTAAAAGAGTTGGTTCTCAGCACTATTTCAGGCAGCTTCCAGAAAGAGGAGTAAAGATGCCATAGGACACTTTATTTCTTCAACGACAAACTCCTACGTACTACTTACAATTGCCAGCGGTTACAATTACCCAATTTTTCAAATCTTCAACTTCATATTTTCGGCCTTCGCCGAATATTGCTTAGCCTTGTAAAAGAATGGCGCTGTTTTTAGTAAGGTAGACCAATTATTCACACTCTATGAAACAGGCAACAGGAAAGGATTTCAGAGCATTCGTTAAAACTTGTTCACGCAAAAAATAAATAGAAGCCTCTTGCCGTTTCAATGCTGATAACCTATAAAGACTTACTGGAAAAATGAAAACCACCATCCTCTTAACAACATGCCTCTTTGCTGCAGGAGGTGTGATGTTCAAAAAAACAAACACGGAAAACAAAGCAGCTGCGGTTACGGCCGTGGTTTCAAAAAAAGTATCGAACAAGAGAGCCGCCTTTAAGCCCTCATCGCCTATGTACATTGTCATTGACAAAAAAAAGTATGAGTTGAGCGTTTACGATGCGCAGGGCTGGTACGCTACCTACCCGGTAGTATTTGGCAACAATTCGCTGAGCGATAAAAAAATGGAAGGCGACCGGAACACGCCGGAAGGCAGTTTCAGGATCAATCAAAAGAATGTGCATTCAAAATGGGACCGATTCATGGGGCTTGACTATCCTACCAGGGAAAGCCTGGAGAAATTCAATGCACGCAAGCAACGCGGCGAAATTCCAGCCTGGGCAAAACCGGGTGGCGCTATTGGTATTCATGGTACCTGGCCGGGAGAAGACTTCGTCGTTGATCGTTATACCAACTGGACCAACGGCTGTATTTCAATGAAACGAAACGATGTGGAAGACCTCTACAGCTATGTGCCAATGGGAACGCCGGTTACGATCAGGAAATAAATCATCCATCCATCTTCATATAGTGAAAGGCAAGCTTCTGCTTGCCTTTCTTACTTCATTTATCGCTGTAGATTTATGTTTATATAAACTGGAAAGATTTACAGCTTTCCCTTCGCAATTTCTTCCACCACACCCGGATCCAGCAAGGTAGATGTATCACCGAAATTGCTGCTCTCTCCTTCAGCGACCTTTCTTAAAATGCGGCGCATAATCTTTCCGCTCCTTGTTTTTGGAAGACCAGTCACAAACTGTATTTTATCTGGCTTGGCGATGGGACCAATGATGCGGGACACAGTTTGAATAATATTCTTTCGCATCTCTTCCTCACTGCCGCGTGTATTCTGGCAGATAACGTAAGCATAAATGCCCTGTCCCTTGATGTCGTGCGGATATCCTACCACGGCGCTTTCCACCACATCGCTGTGCATATTGATGGCATTTTCAACCTCCGCTGTTCCTATCCGGTGACCGCTTACATTCAGCACATCATCTACCCTTCCCGTGATGCGATAATTGCCTTCTTCATCTCGTAAAGCCCCATCGCCGGTAAAGTACAGGTTTTCATAAGCAGAGAAATATGTTTGGCGGCAACGTTCATGATCGCCGTAAGTTGTACGAAGAATAGCTGGCCACGGTGCCTTGATACATAAGTTGCCGGAAGCAGGATTGCCTTCAATTTCCTTCCCCGCCTCATCTACCAAAATCGGTTGTACACCGGGCATAGGCAGCGTTGCCCAAGAAGGTTTTGCCCGCGTAACACCTGCAAGATTCGTGATCAAAATACCACCGGTTTCCGTCTGCCACCAGGTATCCACAATGGGACAATTCTTTTTGCCGATATTTTCATCGTACCAGTGCCAGGCTTCTTCATTAATTGGCTCACCAACGGTGCCCAATACTTTTAAGCTTGAAAGATCTTTTCCTTCCAACGGCTTTAATCCAAAACCCATCAGGGAACGAATGGCAGTTGGTGCTGTGTAAAGGATGTTGACCTTGTGCTTGTCAACAATCTCCCAAAACCTGCCGGCATGGGGCCAGGTGGGAATTCCTTCGAACATAACACCGGTGGCGCCGCCAGCCAGTGGACCGTAAATGATATAACTGTGTCCGGTTATCCAGCCAATATCGGCGGTGCAGAAAAACTTGTCGCCTTGTTGGTATTGAAATGTATTGACGAAGGTATAAGCCGTCCATACCATGTAACCCGCGCAGCTATGCACAACGCCTTTTGGTTTGCCTGTGCTTCCGGAAGTATACAAAATGAACAAGGGATCTTCCGCATCCATTTCTTCCGCAGGAAAAGAAACAACGCCTTCTTTTTCTACCTGCGTTTCGGCATATTCCATTTCATCTTCCCACCAAATATCCCGGCCCTTGATCATGGAGACAGCCGTTCGTGTACGGGTATAAACAATGACCTTCTTCACGGTTTTGTTACCGATCAATGCATCATCGATGGTGTCTTTAAGCGGGATAACTTTTTCGCCACGATAGCCGCCATCGGCCGTGATGATGAATTCTGCTTTCGCATCTTCTAATCGGTCTGCAATACTTTGTGCCGAGAAGCCGCCAAAAATGACGCTGTGAATAGCACCAATTCTTGCACAACCCAAAACAGCGTAAACGAGTTCAGGCACCATGCCCATGTAAATACAAACACGATCTCCCTTTTTTACGCCGTTGTTTTTTAGCATCTGCGCCACCTGGCAAACACGTTTGTGAAGACGGCTGTAGGTAACCGTTCTTACACGGTCCTCCGGGTTGTTAGGTTCCCAAATGATGGCCGGCTTGTCGCCTAATTCTTTTAAATGACGGTCGATGCAATTCTCCGTAATGTTCAACTTTCCGTTGATAAACCATTCTACTTTTGGTTCTTTAAAATTCCATTCAAGCACCTTATCCCATTTCTTTCTCCACTGGAAATTATCAGCAATTTCAGCCCAGAACTCCTCGGGGTTGTCAACACTTTTTTTATAGGCTGCTTTGTATTCTTCTAACGATTTAAGCTGGTAAGGATAAGACATAGCTATTCAATTTAACTCCTCAAAATGAGGGTTAAATTTACGGCTTGTTTGAAGAGGACCGGAAAGCAATAAAGGGATTTAATTTTTTGGAATCTATAGAATCACCAAACGATGTTTTTGAATTGCTATCAAGCACAGGTTAAAAATAATAAAATGCTGCTCACACCGAAACGATGTGAGCAGCATTACTCAATAACTGTAGAGCCTAACTGTTTTGCGTTTCCAGCACACGCCGATTTTCGAACTCTTCCTGTTCATCATTCTCGGAATGCACATGCACTGCGTCTTCCATCTTATATCCTTTCTTAAAGTTTTTCAACCTGACTGAAATATTCTTATCCTTTGATCCTACCGTTACAAATTCCCTGATCATCTCGAGCACATCATAATCAATATAAACAGTGTTAGCAGCATCAATCACCACTGTGCTATTGGAGGGAAGATGCGCCAGCGTTTGTTTAATTGCGGCTTTATTCAGGAAAGAAACTTCCTGGGCCAGGTCAATGTGAATGGTTTCTCCTTCGTGGTGTTTTTCTTTTTTGAAGAAGTAAGCAAGGCGCATATTTCCTTTCAACAGAAAGAAAATACTGACGGCAAGACCGACGCCTACACCCTTCAAAAGATCGGTAAAGACAACGGCGATAACGGTAACAACAAATGGAACAAACTGGTATTTGCCGGCGTGCCACATATGTTTGAAGGTTTTGACACTTGCCAGGCGCAGACCAATCATAATCAGGATGGCTGCAAGAGAAGCCATCGGAATTTTATTGAGTAGAAATGGAACCGATACCACGGCCACCAATAAGAAACAACCATGCGCCATCGCTGAAAGTTTTGTTTTTGCACCGGCATTCACATTGGCAGATGTCCGAACGATAACAGATGTCATCGGCAATCCGCCGATCATGCCTGCTATGATGTTTCCAATGCCCTGTGCTCTCAATTCTGTGTTGGCACTGGAGAACCTTCGCAACGGATCCATCTTATCACCGGCTTCCAAACAAAGCAATGTTTCAATGCTGGCAACAATGGCAATCGTAAGACCTACTATCCACACTTTTGGATTAGAGAAAGCGGCTAAGTCGGGCGTTGTAAAATGACCAAAGAACTCACCTACCGACGATGCTGTTGGCAGCGTTACCAAATGCGCCTGCGAAATAGCAAGAGCGGATCCGCTTGCCTTGAACGCTTCATTCATAATGATACCCGCAATCACCACGATCAATGCACCCGGAATTGCCTTGATTTTCTTTAAGAAAGCAATCTTATTAAATGCAATAAGAATCGCAATTGATACAACAGTGATCAACACAGCACCCAAATGCGCATAGTTAATGGAGTTGACGATCTCTGTAAAGAAACCGCTATTCGATCCTGCTTCCAGGGCAAACCAATCACCTTCATGCGCCTTGTCGTATCCAATAGCATGCGGCAGCTCCTTTTTAATGATGATAATGCCAATGGCCACCAGCATTCCTTCAATAACACTGGTAGGAAAATAGCTGGAAATGGAACCTGCTTTGACAATTCCCAGCGTTAACTGAATGAGCCCGGCAATGACGACAGCCACTAAAAAAGTTTCGTAGCCTAAATCAGTGATGGCTGCCAGAACAATAGCAATAAGACCCGCAGCCGGACCGGACACACTTACATTCGAACCACTTAAATAACCAACTACCAATCCGGCAATGACACCGGTAATGATGCCGGCAAACGGTGGCGCACCACTGGCCACCGCAATCCCCAAACAAAGGGGAAGAGCTACCAGGAAGACAACAAGTCCTGACAGCATATCTGATTTAAAATACTTCGTACTTAGTTTCATTTCTACACAATTATTAGATGCCTGATTAAATTATTGTTCAACTGCCACGGAGGCGTAACGTTTTGCTTCGTCACCTTTTCCGTTCCTGGTCAGGTTTTTAAAGAAGTCAACCTTCCCGTTTTCAACATTATAAACTCCGCCTACAATGCCGATCTGGCCTTTGGCAAACATGTCCCTTACGATCTCGCTTCGGCTCAGAATTTCTTCCAGGCTGTTGTCGACATTCGCATAGGCTACTTTGTCGCCGAACATATAATCCTTGTCATCTAAAAGTGATTTGGTAATGGAGGGCTGGATGCGTTTTAGAAGGTCGGTAATGTGCCCGTCGGTCACACCTTTTTTGGCACTTTTAATAGCACCACATTCTGTATGACCCAACACCATCAACACTTTCGATCCAACGTATTTGATAGCATACTCGATACTTGCCAGGATATCATCGTTGACGATATTACCGGCAACACGAATGCTGAAAAGATCTCCTAATCCCTGGTCGAAGATCAACTCGACGGAAGTGCGGGAATCCATGCAACTTAAAATAACGGCAAATGGATATTGTCCTTCACGTGTTTCGTTGATCATTTCCAAATGGTCATGGTTCGTATTAAGGTTGTTCACGAACCGCTTGTTTCCTTCTACTAATAACTCGTAAGCCTTGTATGGAGTAAGGCTGAACAGGTACTCTGGCGAATGCTTTTTCATCTTGCTAAATATTAATGTAGCAGTTGCACAAGGCAACATGCCGTGTGAATGAATAATTGAACTCTTGGAACAATGCAATCGTTAGAGAGGCTAGTGCATAGCAAAGCCTTTACAATAAAAATGAAATGAAGGATTACGCTAAATCGGGAGGGGGAACTTCGAGGTCGCCGTGGTAAGCAACATAGACATCTGCGTTCTCGCAATTATGGTCAGGCGAAACGATGGTAAAGAAGGCCTCATCGTAATGATGACTGTGCAGGTATTCTTCGGAGAGTGAGTTGTTACCGCTAGGCTTTTTTTCTTCCGTGTTATTATTGACGGAATTGGAGCCGTCCTCTTCATCGCAAGGCGAATCATCGGCGTTCATCATCTTGGCAACCTTGGTCAATTCCTGCTGAGCAGCATAAACAAAAGGAGCACTAACTGTTAACCAAAGCAATGCAACAAGCATTAGAATGGCCGAAGACAGTTGGAAAATAGTATATGTTTTTCTCGCTTTTATCATTAAACCGAACGCAAAATACTACATTCAAAAACGTGAACCAAAAACCGCGGTCTCCCAAACCGAAAAATGGCTTTCATTTTCTATCTCATGCCACCGGTTTTTCCTTTAAATCTTTACAACTGCTGGCCCAATTAAAATAATACTAAAATCACACGGCTGGGTTAAGTCATTACAAATTTGACGATCAATGGTTCATTCCGGCAGAGTTGCACAAGCAATTGTTTAGTAATTTGCTGCTATGCATTCCTACGATCGATTATTAACGGATAACAAAACATGGGCATCGGAAAAAGTTGCACAAGATCCCGACTATTTCAAAAGGCTGTCTCATCTTCAGAAACCGGAATTTTTATGGATTGGCTGCAGCGATAGCCGGGTACCGGCCAACGAAATCACCAATACGCAACCCGGAGAGATCTTTGTACACCGCAACGTGGCCAACCTCGTCATTAATACGGATGTAAACCTTTTGGCCGTGCTGGATTATGCCGTCACCCATTTAAAAGTAAAACATGTCATCGTTTGCGGGCATTACGGCTGCGGCGGCATAAAAGCAGCTATGACAAAAACAGATTTTAAGCCTGTTTTAAATATGTGGCTGCGGAATATTAAAGACGTGATTCGTCATCACCGGGATGAATTGATGGCCATTCCGGATGAAGACCAGCGTGCGGACCGGCTGGTGGAACTCAATGTGCGGGAACAGGTATATAATCTTGCCAAAACAACCATCATACAACGCTGCTGGGAAAAAGAACAGCGACCTCATTTGCATGGCTGGGTATACGGGCTGAAGGATGGACTGATAAAGCCCGTATTTGAAATGCCGGTTGGCACACATATCGACGATTTGTACAAATACGAATTATAGGGAGTCGGTTAATCTAATTGTAATGCACGATTGTTTACTACTAAAAACAAAAACATGAAATGTCCAAACTGTAACGAAACTTTGGTAATGGCCGACAGGCAAGGCGTGGAGATTGATTATTGTCCAAAATGCCGTGGCGTTTGGCTGGACAGGGGTGAACTGGACAAGATTATTGAACGTTCAGCCGATTATTCGCCCAATACAAATCCAGGCTACCGGCAAGAACACCAAAGTCAGGATGATACTTATAAAAAGCAGTATCCGCAGGAACGCGGGTATGACAACGATCCGCATTATAAACACAAAAAGAAGAAAGGTTTCCTCGGAGACTTCTTTGACTTTGATTGATACAAAAGCCCTGCATTTTTGCGGGGCTTTTTACTTGCACCACTTACAATTACAAAGGATTTATTGAGGCATTGCCAATTGTACCTTATTTTTAAAACCAAACCTTACTCACTGCATGGCATCACCAAAAGGCATCTGGAAAGTTATCACGGCATCTTCGGCAGGTACATTAATCGAATGGTACGACTTCTACATCTTTGGCAGTTTGTCCACCATCATTGCCGCCAAATTTTTCCCCTCCGAAAACCCTACGGCAGCCCTGTTGTCAACACTGGCAACGTTTGCCGCCGGTTTTATTGTGCGTCCGTTTGGCGCCTTGGTGTTTGGACGGTTAGGTGATATTATTGGAAGGAAATCTACTTTTCTTTTAACGCTTGTCCTGATGGGGCTTTCTACCTTTCTCATTGGATGCATTCCCTCCTATGCTACCATTGGTGCATGGGCGCCTCTTTTGGTACTGTTGCTTCGCTTGCTGCAGGGCCTTGCATTAGGCGGCGAATACGGCGGAGCCGCCACCTATGTAGCAGAACATTCGCCGGCTAACCGGCGGGGATTTTACACCAGTTGGATACAAACCACTGCCACCCTGGGTTTGTTTCTTTCACTAGGTGTTATTCTTTCCATCAGGAGAACAGTTGGCGTGGATGAATTTACCAACGGCAACGGCTGGCGTTATCCTTTTTTACTATCCATCGTCCTGGTGATAGTTTCTATTTTTATCCGCCTCCGCATGCAGGAGTCGCCGCTGTTTGCAAAGCTGAAAGGTGAAGGCAAAACGTCAAAAAATCCGCTGAAAGAAAGCTTTGGGAACAAGACAAATTTCAAGATGGTTTTGTTGGCGCTTTTTGGTGCTACCATGGGACAGGGCGTTATCTGGTACACCGGACAGTTTTATGCGCAGAACTTCATTTTAACCAAGTGCAATATCGAATATGAGCAGGCCAACACCATTATTCTGATTGCATTGGCTATGGCAACACCCTTCTTTGTCATTTTTGGCTGGCTGTCGGATAAATGGGGCAGGAAAAATATTATGATGCTGGGCATGTTACTCGGCGTGCTTCTCTACAGGCCCATTTTTGATGAACTATACACTACCGCCGATGTTTCGCACAAAAACATTACGGCAACGGCCTCAAACACGTATACCAGCACCACCACAAATGCCACCATTACTACAGTGCTTAAGAATTTTGAAGACAGCAGCCATTTAAAAACCACCGTCACCAAAAAGGCAGGCGGTAATACTATCAAGGATGATGTGATTCTTAACGAACAGGGTAAGTGGAAAATGATCTTTTTAATTGCAGTGATGGTGCTGTTTGTAACGATGGTGTACGGACCGATTGCTGCCTTCCTTGTAGAGCTTTTCCCAACCAAGATTCGGTACACCTCCATGTCCCTGCCGTACCATATCGGCAATGGCGTGTTTGGAGGATTAGTCCCTTTTATCGCTACTCTTATTACAACCATTAAAGGCACTGACCACCTTTCCGGGTTGTGGTATCCCATCGGTATTGCTGCTCTTAGCTTTATTATTGGCACCTTGTATTTATCCAATAAAATTGACAAAACCGTCACTGATTAAATTGTTTTTATGCAACAGCTCAAACGCATTTTAGGCATCGTCTGGATGTTACTTGGCCCTGTCACTGTCTTTATCCTGGTGTGGGGCGCTCTCACTAATATTGATGCTGCTGGCAAAGGAGATATCAACAAGCCACTCCCCTGGATCATTGTCATCGCCATCTTCACCCCCATTGCTATTGGCCTGTCTATTTTCGGCTGGTATGCCTGGAAGGGAGAATTTGATAAGATAGAAGATATCGTGTAGTTGATCTGCCGAAAAATAAACGCTATGCGAGAAAGGTAAGCAGAAAAGATTCTGTGTCTTACCATTCTCGCATTTTAACCCCGAACCCACTATTGATAATTCAATACCCATCAGCTGATTTACCTCCGCTGCGTCTTCAGGCCTTTCAATGAAAGCAGCCTATCCCGACCTTCCCGGTGGGAAGGCCATCCATACACAGCCCTTGCTTACACAACCATTCTTTCCACCTTTAATCATTCACATACCCACTATCAATCAAGGTATTCGGGTCTTCCTGCGCCTTATTCCGTATTAGCTTCCATACTCTTTCTTCTATAAACAAGGCTAAACGGAATATAGCGCCTGCAGCAGCTTACACTTGAAGCCATTAAAAACAATACGCAGAAGAGAACTTGTCGTGAAGCGAAAGAGAGAAGAGAAAGAATGCTTACCAAGTGAAAGTAATGACATGTAAAGACTGACTGTTGTGCGTTGGCCCGGATGGGCATGCGGAGCAATTGCCCGTCCTTGAATTTTGGGCTCCACCTTTTGTTTCAAGACAAAAGGTGGGAAAAGAATACCGGAACCTAAAAACAATTCCTTCACCCTCGTACCTACTCCCTAGCTACGCCCCACCTAAGCCGTATTAAAAGCGCAAAAAGCCTTCTTTTCCCAAATTCCTTAACGCGTTTTTCTGCGATAAAATGCCTCCAACCTGCCCATCACTGAATTCAGCTTCCTGCTCCTCCATTCGTCCCTTACAGCCGTTATCTTTGACAAATGTCCATTACGGTAAAAAACCTCACAAAAATCTACGGCGAGCAAAAAGCAGTTGACAACATCTCATTCACAGTAAACAAAGGTGAAATTGTTGGTTTCCTGGGCCCGAATGGCGCCGGCAAAAGCACCACCATGAAAATGATCACCGGTTATCTTCAACCGGACAGCGGCGATATAACCGTTAGTAATGTAGATGTGACCAAAGATCCTCTTGCCGCCAAAAAGAAAGTAGGTTACCTACCCGAATCCAATGCGCTTTATTACGATATGTATGTAAAAGAATACCTGGATTTTGTAGCCGATATACACAGCATAGGCAATAAAAAAGAAGCCATCAATAACGTAATAGAACAGGTAGGACTAACCAAAGAGAAAACAAAAAAAATCGGGCAGCTTTCCAAGGGCTATAAGCAGCGGGTAGGCCTGGCAGCCGCCTTACTCCATAATCCAGAAGTGCTGATCCTCGACGAGCCCACCAGCGGTTTGGACCCAAACCAAATCATTGAGATAAGGAACGTTATTAAAGAACAGGGAAAAGACAAGCTTGTCCTCTTCTCATCCCACATCCTGCAGGAAGTAGAAGCAATTTGCGACAGGGTAATCATCATTAACCGCGGGAAGATTGTAGCCGACGACAAGCTGAGTAACCTTCAAAAAACATCCACGGCAAATATCGTACGGGTAAGCTTTAAAGAAGCACTGGAAGCCGAATGGATCAAACGGTTACCCGATGCTATTGCCGTAAACAAAGTGGATACCTACACGTGGACTATCGAAACAGAACAGCCGGAGAATGTTCGTAAAGGTTTGCTGCAGCTGGCAATTGACCAGAACCTCAATATTGTTTCGCTGCAAAGTGAAAGTAAAAGCCTGGAAGAAGTTTTCCGGAACCTGACCACGCAGTAGCGTTTTACCGGATTAATGTTACCGTGCCTTTTTCAATCACGGCCCTGTTATCGGCATTAATGTATTCCAGCATCCACACAAAAACATCTGTTTGCAGCGCTATGCCTTTATTGGTGCCATCCCATCCTTCTCCCTCCCTGGTGGTAGAAAAAACAAGATTTCCCCAGCGGTTGTAAACGGCAAACCGTTTCAGCCCTTTTGAAGCCATCAGTGATGGCTTTAAGATATCATTCTTGCCATCTTTATTGGGTGTAAAAGCTGTTGGCAAAACAGGATTACAATTATTGATCACCACAATATTTTTTTGAATGCTGTCACTGCAATTAGCGCCGGAAGTAGCAATCAAAGTAGCGGTGAACTCTCCTGCAAGCGCAAATGATTTATCCGTGTTGGCAGTGGTGGCAGTGCTGCCATCGCTAAACTGCCACTCATAACTAACCGGCTCATTATTAGCTATGGTTGTTTGGTTCACAAACGCAACGGGCTTGCCCACGCATTGCATCTCCCTGTTGGTGATAAAAGCTGGCCTTGGCATAGCCGCCTGCCGAAGAACATACTGGCGGCTTGTATCAATGCATCCTGCCTGCTTTAGCTGCGCCCAATAGGTTCCTTCAGCAGGAGGCTCGTAAGTAAGTTCGGTGGCGCCGCTGATTGGCGATTCGTTTCTGTACCACTGCACCGCTGTTGCCGTACTCACAACCTGTAAACTAACCGCGGGAGTTTCTCTCGGGCAAAACGTCAGGCCGCCCGTACTCATACTGGTCGTATCGACGAGGATGGGCGTGACTGTTGCCGTGTCTACAGCAAAGCAACCCGAGAGCAGGTCTGTTGCTTTCACAATAAAATCAGTGGCTACCAGCAAAGGGGATACAAGAGTGGGATTGGATACATGGGGATTGGAAAGTAGTTGCGGAAGGTTCCAGGAGTATTCATACAAATTACTGCCCGCAACACCCAACACCGCTTGCTGCTTGCTGCAGTTGATGATATCCGGCCCAGCATTGGCCAACGGTTTCTGCACAAGGCCAATTGTGGCGAACAAAGTATCGGTACATCCATAACCGGGATAAGGATGAATGATCACAGGCAGCTCAGAGCCAACAGGTGTAGACTGAATAGCCAACTGTAAATTTTGAGTGTTGCCTATCTGGTTCGAAAAGGTATTGTCGCTAAACCATTGGTAACTGGCAAAACCAAATGGAGCAGTTAATACTGTGGTGGTATCACCCGCGCAATAACTGCTACCCATAATAGTACCATTGCAAACAGAACTGACATTGATATAGGCATAACCAAAATGCTCCTGGAAAATACAATCAGTGGTAATAAATTCCAGGCGAATGGTCCGGCCAGCGTACATGCTCAAATCTACCGACACGGGTGTCCAGTCCTTATAAATCACACTGGACATGGTACTTGATTGCTGAAAGCCTGGCAATGAGCCCGAAGAGGTGAAGTCAAACGAAACGCAATTCACTTCCTTGTCTGTTGCCACATCAATGATGCGGGCACGAAACCTTGGCTGTTCGTGTGGCAGGTGCCCCGGGTTTTGAAGCACGATAGCGTATTGGTAAAGAAGTGAAAACTTAGTAGCCGTTGCCGGGATGGTGAAGGTATAGAACAAGCCGTCCGCTTCGTGGCCCGCCATTGACGATCCTAACTTTACAGAAGGTGTTACCGCATTGGGGCAATGAATTGGAAAGCCCCCGTACAAATCGCGGTCGGGTGAAGTTGTAGGAATAATCAGGTGACGGTTGGGATCAGGTGTGCTGCCAAGCCATGTGACTGTGTTTATGCCGCCGGTACCGGTAACGAAACCACTGCGGCATTCCCAGTTAGTAAAATCACTGAATTGAAAATCAATATTGGGCGGACACAGAGAGGCCTGTGTGTAAACTTTGGAGCATACAAAAAGCAGGAGAATGATGGTGCAGTATTTTACGCGTATAAACGACTTCGGCATAAGTAGCGAGTCTCAAATTATTCAATTATTCCTTCTTTCACTAAAGTTCTTGATAGACGGTCATGTAAGTTAGTACGAAACGCTTTGAATTCTTTGAGCACTTTGGCTTCCTTCTTAAAAGATTGTTTCTTTGCACTTCATTTTTGAGCAACAGCAGTGCTCTTCAGCATTTTAAAATCAATTCATAAACCAACATCAAATGAGTTACATAGCCGAAATTTTTGCAAGACAGATTCTTGATAGCCGCGGAAACCCAACGGTGGAAGTGGATGTAATAACCGACGATGGCGCCATGGGCCGTGCCGCGGTGCCAAGCGGTGCCAGTACAGGCGTGCACGAAGCCGTAGAGCTGCGTGACGGCGATAAAGGCATCTACGTAGGTAAAGGCGTTACCAAAGCTGTTCAAAATGTAATGGACATCATTGCGCCGGAGCTGGTAGGTTACGATGTAGCTGACCAGACAGGTATTGACCAGTTAATGATCCAGTTGGATGGCACGCAAAACAAAGGCAAGCTGGGAGCAAACGCCATGCTCGCCGTTAGTATGGCTGTGGCCAAAGCTGCCGCTGAAGAAGCTGCGTTACCACTCTTTCGCTATGTAGGGGGCACCAACGCCAAAACACTGCCCGTGCCTATGATGAACATCTTAAATGGCGGTGCTCATGCGGACAACAAGATAGATTTCCAGGAATTTATGGTAATGCCTGTTGGGGCTTCTTCTTTTAGTGAAGGCCTGCGCTGGGGAGTGGAAATTTTCCATGCCCTGAAAACTGTATTAAAGAAAAAAGGCTATAGCACAAACGTTGGCGATGAAGGCGGCTTCGCACCAAACATTGGCTCAAACGAAGAAGCGATCGATACAGTCATGGAGGCTATTAACGCTGCAGGTTACAAAGCCGGATCGCAAATCTTTATTGCAATGGATGCTGCTAACAGCGAGTTGTATAAAAATGGAAAATACATCTTCCATAAAAGCGATGGTAAAAGCCTGAGTTCTGATGAACTGGTGAAGTTCTGGGAGAACTGGGCGAACCAATACCCGATTGCTTCCATCGAAGATGGAATGGCAGAAGATGACTGGGAAGGATGGAAAGCATTGACACAAGCCATCGGCAGCAAAGTGCAACTGGTAGGCGATGATTTATTTGTTACGAACGTCACTCGTCTAAGCCAGGGCATCGAAAGAAGCATTGCCAACGGACTATTGGTAAAAGTTAACCAGATTGGAACAGTAACGGAAACGATTGATGCCGTATCCATGGCGCAAAATGCCGGCTATAATACAATCATGAGTCACCGTAGCGGCGAAACAGAAGATACAACCATCGCCGATTTAGCGGTTGCGTTAAACTGCGGCCAAATCAAAACCGGCTCGGCTTCACGTACCGATCGTATGGCAAAGTATAACCAGTTAATTCGCATTGAAGAATTGCTTGGCGCTTCTGCCTATTTTCCTGGCAACAAATTGAAATTCGGAAAATAAGATGACTGTTGGCATTGACAGATGACGGTCAGGAAATCTCACCGTCATCTGTCATCCATCACCGGAATCACCTTCTTACTTTGCATGCGAATAGATGTTTCAAAACTTCGGGGTCAATCTATGTACCTCGAGCTGTTACAACCCAATCACATCTCCCGGTTAAAAGAATTAAGTAAAGACAGACGCATTTGGGAATATACAAAAACACTGCTGATCAACGATACTTTTGACGATCAGTTTGACCGCTATATCCAGGCTGCTTTGGATCCCCGTTTTTCTGGCCTGCAGGTAAGTTTTGTTATGCGGGATATAGAAAGTAACGAGATCATGGGGATGACACGTTATTACCGTATTGAACCATCGCACAAACGATTAAGTATTGGCTATACATGGTATACCCCTGCTTATTGGGGCAGGGTGCACAACAAAGAATGCAAACTGCTGCTGCTGCAATATGCTTTCGAAGAGTTAAAGTATCAGCGGGTAGAATTTGAAGTGGCGCATCAAAACATACGTTCGCAAAAAGCGGTGGCAAAAATTGGCGGTATAAGAGAAGCGGTTTTACGAAAACACGGGCTACACGCTGATGGAACCGTGAGAGATACTGTTGTTTTCAGCATCATTGATGATGAATGGCCGGAAACTAAAAAAAACCTGCTGCAACTTGTCCAAAGTCAAGCCCCGTATAAAAAATAGGGGACAACCTGTTTTCTTTTTTATCTTCGTTTTACGCCTGTTTTCAAACACCATCCTCTTTTCATGAAGCTGATACGCTACATACCGCCTTTTATCTACAATAAATATTTTCTTGCCACTTCTCTGTTTGTGGTATGGATGCTTTTTTTTGACCGCAATGATTTTTTCACCCAACTGGCACGGAAGTCTGAGCTTCAGGAAATAGAGGACAGTAAAGCCTACTTCGCTCAAAAGATCGCCGAAGGCAAAAAGTTTTCAATGGATATGCATTCCAATGCTGACGCCGTTGAAAAATTTGTAAGGGAAAAGTATCTTATGAAACGGCAAAACGAGGATTTATTCCTGATTCAAAAGCCTGAAAAAGAATAATTACACGTCTGGCACAATAAGGAAAAAGTCCTGTCGTTTATAATCCGAACAAGCCCACCGCAGCTTACTATTGTTGAACGATTTATCTGGACTTATGCACGATTATACTCCTGAAGAAATTCTTCTGTATTTGTACAAAGAATCATCTCCTGAACTGACAACTGCCATTGAAGAAGAGCTCAAAAAAAACTGGGCTTTGCGTGAGAAATTAACAGTCATGAAAACGGCGATGGAACGCCTGAACAACATTGCTGTTTCTCCCCGAACGGAAGTCGTTCTTGATATTCTTCGCTATGCAGGTAAAAGTAAAAAAGAGGTTGCCGACAAGTAAAAAGGAAATTCTTCATTTTACTTATTGCTAACCAGCTTATTAACTTTTCATCCATTTCACTTCTCCCCTACCTTAGCGGAAATGACCCGCAAAGAACGATTTGAGGCCTGTATCAGTTTTTTTCAAAAGGCAATGCCGGAGGCTGAAACTGAACTGACTTTCAGCAACACTTACGAGCTATTGGTAGCTGTTATTTTATCGGCTCAATGTACAGACAAACGGGTGAACATGACGACCCCTGCCCTGTTTCACAAATACCCCGACCTTCCCACCCTGGCAAAAGCCAACTACGAAGATGTATTTGAGTTGATCAAAAGCATTTCTTTCCCAGGAAATAAGACCCGCCACCTGCTTGGCATGGCCAATATGGTGATGGAAAAATTTGGCGGCGAAATTCCTATGACGGTGGAAGAGCTGGTGCAACTGCCCGGGGTAGGCAGAAAGACAGCGAATGTGATAACTTCTGTTGTAGACAAACAGCCAAACATGGCGGTTGATACGCATGTTTTCCGGGTTTCGGCAAGAATCGGGTTAACAATTGGCGCCAAAAATCCGCTGCAAACGGAGATGCAGCTCATCAAATATATTCCCAAAGACCTGATTTACATTTTTCACCACTGGCTGATCTTACATGGTCGCTATATATGCGTTGCCCGTAATCCAAAATGCGGTGAGTGCGGCCTAAGGCCGGTGTGTAAGTATTACCACAACGTTGTTATAAAGGAGCAAAAACCTTCCTCGTAATTAAGGACTTGTTTTTGTTTCATAATATAAAGGCTTGATCTGACGCTATTTGATTTTTGGCGTAGAGCTTGTTTATTATTACTCAAATTGATTCTTTATTCATGACATCCGTCTCATCTACATACTCCGGCTTTAACAGTATTCTTTCGCTTCTGCCGCTTGTGAAAGTGCTTAAACGAATGATTGCGGAAGAAAAGCCAGGTGCAAGAAAACTTTACCAGCAAATTTTAAATGACGTAGAAGGAACTCCTGCGCTGCTGCAGCCTGTGAAGGACACTACGTTACTTAATTCACATGCGGAATTAGTGGAAGCATTGCTAGGCTCTATTTTTCCGCCTTCCACTTCCTCTAACCAAGGCCTGTACGCTATTACATATCCGTTTAGTTCGGAAACTATTTATGCATCTCCCGGATTCCGAAAGATCTTCCTGAAGGATGGCATAAGCATCAATGTGCCCGACAGAAGAACAACAGTCGATATAAACCGGGCAAGCTTACTGTTAGCTTACAACGTTATTTTAAACCGGCTTTATTCCTTCCAGGTTCCGATTACAGCTACTTCCGTTCATCCTTTTACGGAAGAAGAAAGCGGTCTTACCAAATACTACGAATTAAAGCTGAACGCAGAATTTGTAGATGTAAAGTGCATCAGTGAAGAGTATGCCCTGCCTACGGGTTTTTCACCTCAGCGCACCCTGGAACTGGACGAATTGAAAGAACTTTTTCCGTTAGAACACTTTCAGTTTGAAGGAGTGGTAGTGATTAATGTAACAGATGTAACCAGTAAGCAGATTGCTGTGGAAATTAAAAATGCGCTGCTGAACATTAATGCCTTTACAGAGGCTGAAGTGTTTGATGAATTGCAACAGCATGTACAAAGCCTGATAGGGTTGCGGAATGTGAAAATTGGCATCACGCCATTTTTTAAAAAGAACGATTATTACCTCTACACAGAAACACATTATCGGAACAGCCTTTTGTTTCGCAATAAAGAAGTCAGCAAGCAAAAAGATGAGATCAGCAACCTGTGCCAGGAATTATTTCGCTCTGCTACGCAGCCGGTATTGTATCATAACCTGGAAAAAACGAATGGCCACCTCAATGAGCTGGTAAAATATTACGTGCAAATTGGCGCAAAAAGTCTGATTCTCTGCCCGCTCAAATGCGAGGACGGCGGTTTGATAGGGCTATTAGAAATTATGAGTGAAAATGGCGGCAAACTAACTTATAGCCATCTTGCGCAAGTTAGTCCGGCCATTGAATTATTCCGGCTGGCCCTTGAAAAAACACTGGAAAGTTTGGAAGCACAGGTAGACAAAACTATTAAGGAACATTTCACTGCCATACAACCGGCTGTGGAATGGAAATTCACCGAAGCAGCCTTTGATTACCTGCAACGCCGCCAATCTTCGGATATGGCAAAAATGCCTGCTATCGTGTTTCAGGATGTATTTCCTTTGTATGGAGCTATCGATATCCGCAACTCATCGCTGGAAAGAACAAATTCTATTCAGCTTGATTTGTTAGAACAGTTAACACTTGCCAATGATGTATTGAGCAAGGCCTGTAAAGTGATTGATTTTCCCCTTCTGAAAGAAACACAGTTCAGAATTGAAAGATACATGACAGCCGCATCGGATACCTTGTTATCCGATGATGAAATGCAGATCTATGATTTCCTGCAGATTCATTTGCACTCAGTTTTCAACAACCTTATTCATCTTAGGCCGGAACTGAAAAAACTGATCAATGGATATTTATCATCTCTTGACCCCCAACAGAAAGTAATCTATCATCACCGGAAAGAATACGAAGAAAGCATTACACGCATCAATGATGTATTGGACCGCTTTACCGATCAGGAGCAGCGTGCCATCCAGGAAATTTACCCGCATTATTTTGAGCGATACATTACGGATGGCGTGGAGTTTAATATTTATGTTGGACAGTCACTTGCGCCAAATAGACCTTTTAATGAAATGTATGTGCGCAATTTAAAATTGTGGCAGCTTAGCTTTTTAGCGAAAGCCGCACGGCTGACCGCTTCACTGGAAAAACGCCTGCCCCTTCCATTGCAAACGACGCAGCTGATATTGGCGCACGCCATCCCGCTATCAATTTCTTTCCGCCGGAAAGAGCGCAAGTTTGATGTAGATGGCGCTTACAATATTCGTTACGAGATCATTAAAAAAAGGATTGACAAAGTACATATCCGCGATTCGGAAGAACGTTTAACACAGCCGGGCAAGATTGCTATTGTTTATTCGCAACACAAAGAGTTGCTTGAATATTTAGAATACATTGAGTTTTTGCAAGCCGAAGGATTGTTGAATGACAACATTGAGCACCACGACCTGGAAGATACGCAAGGCATCAGCGGTTTAAAAGCAGTAAGAGTTGATGTTAACTTTTCTAACGAATCAGGCTCCTCCCCAAAAGAGTTGTTCGCAAAAATTAGTGATGTAAAATCCTGAGTAGAATTAGTAATAAAACTATAAACGCTTATCTCTTTCATGTTGACTAAAAGGGATAAGCGTTTTTTGTTAAGAAAAGATATAGTGATCCTTGTCTATCTTCTTTGAAATGTATAAGTGATGTTGAAATAATTTGCGTTCACTGACACTTGGTCGGTACCACGAATCGTGTACTCATCAAACTGCTGCAGCGCTAAGTTCAACTGATCATCCGGCAATGAAATACTCAACGACTGATTGTTGTTTGTCAGGCGCCATGTAATGTTTTGCCATGGTGCATTACAACCCTGGCGCATCTGTCCATAACCGTTAGCATCAAATACAACAACAATGTCTCTTCCGCAAGAATTATAGCTGCCGTAAATATCAGTTTCCGTACGGCCATCGCCATTAAAATCATAAGCACGGTCGGCGTTAATGCCGGTAATAGCCCACGTGCCTTCAATGTTTCGTTCATCAGCGATGATGTCGTTATTTTTCTGGCAGGAAGTAAAGCTGATAGTTGCTAAAGCAAAAAGCAGAAAGTAAAAAGTACGGCGCATAGTGATTGTTTTAATAGGTAAGAAAATAATTACTACCTGTTATAGCCGTTATTATGCCAGTTATGCCAGTTATTTTTTTTCTGAGATAGATTTTAATATTTACTTAAGCAAAAAAGGGCTTTGCAGCCCTTTTTTGCTTAAGTACTAGGATGGTGTTAGAAACGGAACCCGATACTGAAGTATGGGATGATATCTTCTTCCTGGGAATGCGCAAGAGAAACTGAAGCCACCCAGCGCTTTATCGGCGCCAGCCAAACGCCGCCTCCGTAGCCATTATGCCAGCGACCTTTGTTCTCTTCATTGTCCATCCATACACGGCCGATATCATGAAAAAGATGAACGCCAAATGAACCAGGGAAAAGAAATGTACTGAACTCAGCTAAGCGTATTCTTACTTCCGCATTGTTAAAAAACATGGTTCTTCCGGCAAAACGGTTACGACGGTAACCACGCAGGTTTTCTGTACCGCTTAAGTATTGCGCCTGCGGAATTTCGAAAGCACCAATGTTGTGGCCTACACCAAACCGCAACGCGTATACGGCGATGGATTGTGGTTCAAACGAAGCTACCACGTTCATGTCCCAGTGCAGTTGCGTTAAACGGTTGCTTTCACCGTTTAACCCAATCAAGCTGCGGGCACCGGCATCCAGCACAAATCCGCGGGTAGGCAAATTTTGATTGTTACGTGAATTAATATCCAGCAAGAACTGTGGACCAACAAACATCTTCGGTGAATACAATGTTGCTTGGTCAACGCCGTTTTGGATGTTGTCACCTAAGTACTTATCATCATTTTGACTGCGATTAATGTCGAAATACTGGAAGCTCAACCCGTAATTAATGCGCATCCATGATTGCAACTGTTTGCGCAACAATACCGACAAGTTTCCAATATTGTACAAGGCACGGTAATACTTTTCGCCCCCGGGTGCATTTTCATCAAACTCAGTATTATTACCCAATCCAAAGAAGTTGGTAACGTTAACAGGGGCCCTTATATCGGCGCGAACTAACAGATCTTTTTTGGCAACAGCTTTTATAAAGTCACCCTCGTATCCAAAATAGTAGGACGAGGTTTTCAGTGCATGCGCCGTTCTGAATAAATGTCTTGAACTGTATGGATCTTTTCGGAAGCCGTGTGTCACAATTTCGCCTTTCACACCAAGGAAAACACCGTCATCTACATTATATCCATATTGTATACCCGGGTTGAAATAACCATATTTATACGATAAACGGTTGTACTCATTGTTACGAGGATCGCCATCAACATGTTTGATAAAACCATCTTCGTTCCCACTGAATTTATTTTCCTCGAAGGTCACGTCATATACACGGATATCTCTACCAGCATTGCTTTCATTCACAAAATGGTCATCACCAGGACCGCCTATAACGCGTACTTTAATACCTGTATAGCCGCCACGCACAACAAAACTGTCACTTTCTTCCAAACCATAAATCATCAACTCTTTTGTTTCCTTTTTATCGAACAAACGGTCATATATCTTAGTGCTAACAACGTTGTCCTTATCAATCTTATGGATGGTTACATGAAGTTTGTTATCAGGCAATTTATCAAGCGTGAATAATTCGCGTTTGTTGCTGCCAACTATGCTAACCTCTTTCGAAAGGAATTCGTAATACTCCAGCATTTCTTTTTTAAAATACTGTCGTCTTTCTTTCAACGTATTGACAATCTTATCATGACTGAAACCTCTTATTTCTTTTGGCTGCCGGTTCATGGCATCTTCAATCACACGGTCGGTCATTTTGGAAAGGAAGCTATCAATATACAGTTCCCATGTTTCCCTTGATAATTCATTAAGAAAGAAGCGGTCAAAATTGCGGGCTGGCTTATTGAAAGTTTTAATGTTATCTGCTTTTTTGCTGAAGCCCTGGAATTCAGGAACCAGCCATGGTTTTTTTACGAAATAGGGAACAATGCCCTGGTTCGTAAAGAATGCCTGGTCCTGGTCTTTTGGTATAGGGTAATAAATCTTGCCTTTCCCTGTATCTCGTTCGCCCCATTCCCACTGGCCTTCATGTCGGTCAAGGTCCATGTAGAAATTATCCAGCAACCGGGCCTTCAACACACTCCTCTGGTCAGCATGATCATCATTATCCTTTGCCATCTTTAATACTATCTTATCGGTGTTATCCGTGTCCTCCAAATCGCCTGGCGCCCTTTCTTCCATGGTAGCCAGCATGTTCTTAAAGTTTTCACGGAACCTCCCCAGCCTTGGATCGTCGGGAATATAAACGAGTTTTTTACGCAGCGTGGGAACGCCGGCAGCGTTTGCCATTGGCTCCGCCGAAAGAGCGCCAAAAGGATAAGATGCAGAGATACCATCAATAACAATGTTGCGCACCACGGTTTGGCGTAAATCAGCGGGAATTGCTGCGTCCGGAAACTTCTCCACCGACCGCAGAGCCCATTCTTTTCCACTGCTGTCTATTATGCGTAATGATCGGGTTTGTTTGCCGCCGCCTTCTTTATCGGGCTTATAACCTTCCAGGTTAAGTACAGGAACTTTCACAGGTGTTGTCCATTCCGGGCGGTAATTCTTGCCAATAAAAAGGTTTTTAAAGAAGCTTTCTTTTAATTTAGGATTGGCCGCAATTAGTACTGAATCTGGAAAATGAGGCACCGTATCTTTTGACACTACGTTAGGTGCGGAAACAATTGACCGGAGACTCATTACAAAATTGGCAGAGGAAAGATCTTTACTGTTAACGTCATAGAACTTGGAAACGACGTTTCCACTTTTAGAAATTTCCAGTAAAGAGAACCCATTATTAAGATCGTGGTAAAGCAATTGCCCTTCGCGGTTTTCTTTTACCCTGCTTAAATTACTTCCAGAGCCGCTAATGATCTGAATCAGACTATCTTTTTTAATCAACTGCAAACTATGGTCATGGCCCGACGCGATCATAGCATTGGGGTGATTCTTTATTTCTCTTTCAATTGTTTCTACCATGGTTTGGTAGAGGGGATGTTTTACATCCTGCAGGTTGCCAAATACGCCCCGGGTAATGGGATAGATAGACCCCAGTACAGGAAGCGGAATCCAGAGTTTGGGATTAACGGCGGTAAGCGGGAACAAGTGTTCCTTCCACGTGTAATCGCCGCCATGAACACCGAAAGAATACATGGGATGATGCGTAACGACCAACATTAACTGGTTGGGATGATCTGCAACAATTTGCCTTAATTCTGTTCCGAATTCTTCTACCGAACGGGCATTGCAACTTGAACTCGGGCCGGGTTTGTCGTGTACATATAAAAACCACTGGCTGTCGATAAATACAACCACTACCTGGTTTCCTAAATCTACCGCTGTTGGCCCGGGACAGCCTTCACCCGGAAAGGCTTTAATATTGTCCATCCCTAATCCTTCGATGTAGTCGTACTGGTTACGCACCTGTTGCCAGCCTTCCAGCTTGCCGTTTGCCCAATCGTGGTTACCCATGATAACAAAGGCTTTGCTTTTTTTCTTCAGGAAAGGACTGAGTTGATAGTCAATTATTTTTTTTGCTTCTGTGTAAGTGGGAGCGCCTTTCATGGGCAGCCCAAGCGGATAAATGTTGTCGCCTAAAAAAATGGCGGTATTACGTTGATCATTCCAGTCAACATTTTTCTTTAACCAATCAATCACAGGGTGTTTGCCGTTGACTAATTCGCCGCCATCTCCTATTAAAAAAATACGCTGGGTAATGGTGTCTACCTGCGCTTTTGAAAATTGGGCCAGCAGAATTGCCAGGATTAAAAAACTTCGTCTCATTATTTTATTTTTTCTTACCGTTTTGCAAATAGGGAAAATATAACAGCGTCGGCCTGCCGTATTTTCCCTCGTTGCTGATATACATGTCGCCGTTTGGTGCAAAAGCAATGCCTTCGGCTTGTGGAAAATCGTCCGGATTCAACCGGTAAGCCTCAATGACCTTGCCTCTGGTGTCAGTAATGACCAATAAATTACCAGCTGACGAAAGAATGTACAAGCGTTTATTCAAAGGGTGTATAGCGGCTGCAGAAGGATCGAATTTTGCGTCATCATTCTTTAACAACTTCTTTACTTCTTCTTTGCTGATAGTAAAAAACGCAGTCGTGTCAAATGTTTTTGTTGACAAATCAAACCGAAAAGCAGTTCGGATTCCCTCCCCTTTTTCATGGGCACATGTTTTGCAAAGTAGCACCAGGCCTTTTGCCGTAGGATCATAATATATTGTTTCAAAATCGTTGCTGCCGCTAAGTCCCAACTCATAAGTTTTAACGCTTGCTGTATCTTTTGCACCTTGAGGAATCTCTTTGATGATGCCTTTACTCATGAGCAAGTATATAGTTGAATCAACTTGCACAATATCTTCAAGGTCACTGTCAGGCGGCACAACTTTATTGGTATAATCCTTTAGCTTTTTTGTTTTTGTGTCAATGAGAACGACTTTTTCTTTGCTATCGGTTATTGCCAGTAACGATGCATTACCTGTAAAACAAATACCGGATATTTCATTCAATGCTTTTCCAAGCTGGCTCCGTTTTGGTTTGTCTATCCGGTAATACTGTGGCGAGGAGGTAGAATTTTCTTTACACCCGGCAATACAAAAAGCAGCGAATAACCCAAATAACAGAAGCAGGCATTTGTTTTGAAATAGCATTTGTCGCATTTACTACTTTTACTTATCAAACAATGCACCAACCGACCATGAACGAAGCAAACAGCCAGTTATTGACCGCTGCCCGAACATATGTAACCGACATTTTTCAACACAAGGTGAACCCTGAATTTGTTTTTCATAGTCTGGAGCATACAGAAGATGTGGTAGAAGCCAGCAGCCACATGGCTGATTACTATCAACTAAAAGAGGATGACCGCCTTGTATTAATGCTGGCTGCTTGGTTTCATGATGTGGGTTATTCTTCTGGCCAGGCAGAAGGCCATGAAGAGGTAAGTGTACAAATGGCTACCCAGTTTTTACAAACAAGGAATGTAGACGAAGCAATCATTCAACGTGTGACTTCCTGTATTCAGGCAACGCGAATGCCCCAATCGCCGGTTAGTTTGATTGAGAAGATTTTATGCGACGCAGATCTTTATCATTTGTCAACAGAAGATTTTAAAGCCCGCAATCAACTCCTGAAACAGGAAAGAGAAATTTTGTTAGGTCATAAGATCGACAAAAAAGAATGGCGCAAAAACAACATTCAGTTCTTAACGCAGCATAAATATTTTACTGATTACGGACAAGATATTTTAGAACAAAAGAAAACAGGCAACGTTGCTCTCTTTCAAAAAAAGAAAGACCTGAAAAAAGCAGAGGAGGAACAAAAAGCCGAACATGTATTTCCATACAATATAGGTGTAGACAAGGAGGCAGATGCGCAGGATTTAAAAAATACGGAAAGAGGCATTCAAACCATGTTTCGCACTACCTCCAGCAACCATTTTGAATTAAGTTCACTGGCCGATGGCAAAGCCAATATCATGATCTCCGTTAATGCCATCATTATCTCGGTAGTTTTAACGGTGTTGCTTACCCGCCTCCCCTACTATCCGCAATACATGATTCCTACAATTATATTAGTTCTTGTTTGTTTGGGTGCAATGATCTTCGCTATTCTTGCCACAAGGCCATCAATCAGTGGCGGGCAGTTTACAGAAGAAGATATCAGGCAGAAAAAGACCAACCTTTTGTTCTTCGGCAACTTTTACCGGATGCGGCACGAGGACTACCAATGGGGCATGAATGAAATGCTGAAAGACAAGGAATATTTGTACAACAGCATGATCAAGGATATCTATTATTTAGGCGTTGTGCTGGCAAGAAAATATCGTTTTTTACGGATTGCCTATACCATATTCATGTGGGGATTAATTGTAGCCGTCATTGCATTTGCCGTTGCATCCATACTGCCCGATACCGTTACAACAGCCGTTCCTGCATCGGAGATTATTGACTATTAATCTTCTGCTTTGTTGTTATCAGGAGTAGCTTCGCAGGCATTTCATGAACAAGCGTATACCATTTAACATCCCCAAAGTCAGCGACGCACTGAATGGAGTGGTTGCAATAGGCAGGCAGGCTGCTCTTCTCAACCCATTTAATTACACACAACGAGGCACACAAAGCAAAGCTGTATTTGCCCTGGTTATTGTTTGCTTTTTTTGGGGCACTACGTGGGTGGCTTCCAAAGAAGGTGTGCGATACATGCCGGCATTACAACTGGCAGCTATCCGGCAAACTATTGCGGGACTTATGTATGTTAGTTATTTTCTCGTTCGGGGGAACGATGTGCCGAAAGGAAAAGAATGGTGGCCGATAGTTATTTTAAGTGTGTTCAATTTTATGTTCAGCAATGCATTATCTACCTGGGGAGTTAAATATATTTCTGCCGGACTGGGCTCCATCATCGGCTCTATCTTTCCATTGTGGCTGGTGCTTATTGGTTTGTTTGGCAAGAATACCAGGATCAATAAAAAAGCATCCGTTGGATTAGCATTTGGCTTCACCGGCATCTGCGTCATCTTTTACCAATACCTGCAGGATTTCTTTGTTGCTGATTTCAGGTTTGTAATCTTCTTGTCGGTTGCCTCTACCTGGTCATGGGCTATTGGTACACTGTACACCAAAAAAGAAGCGGTCAACTTCAACCCCTATTTTTCATTAGGATTGCAAATGCTTATTTCCGGACCATTGATTTATTTCATTTCTTCTGTCACGAATAACACTGTTTCTTTTTCATTAATTCCCTGGCAGTCGTGGCTTGCCATTGCTTACCTTATCGTATTCGGTTCAATCATCTCATTCATTGCTTATTTATATGCCTTGCAAAACTTACCGACAGAGCAGGTTTCTCTTTATGCTTATATCAACCCCGTGGTTGCTCTTTTTGTAGGCGCATTGCTTTTTGATGAACGACTAACGTGGCTGATAGTAGCAGGCGTTGTTATCACCCTTTGTGGTGTGAGGTTCGTTAATAAAGCAGTAAAGAGTGAATAATCGTCAATCGACATAACGGTCATTCAATCAACCGGTTTGTCATTCCTGCTTTTATATTTTGAGAAGGTTGGTTTGAAGGTGAAGAGTCGCGCCGCACTACATTAATAAACTGCTCATAGGTTTCTTTCCATCCTTCAAAAGCAGCATCCTCACCTAAAAAGCTATTGTGCCAGATAGTGATCATTGTTCCACCAACAGAGCGAATAACATCATGATAATGCATCAATTCATTGAATGCTTCTGTAGCCGATTTTTTTTCTTCATAATAAGCATTTGCATCCATGAAGCAGAAAGGATGAACACGCAACGGCGACTTGATCTCGTTCTTTAAATCGTACCAGTAAAAAGGGCTTGCTATTGATGCACGAAAGCCATTTATGCTGCCGTATCCCATGGAATAGTCATCCGAAATTTCAGCAGCCAGTAACTGCCGGTAAGTAGCCGGCAAACTAAACCGGATATAATGCTGACGCGACAATTTTATCGTTTGCTCACTTATTTTCTCCAGCCATGTTTTTTCTTTTCGTAAGAGTTGCGGATGATCGCCACTTGCCCAGGAAGGATGCAAACCAACTTTGGATGATGCAGCAATGTTTTTTATCAGTTGCTGAAACGATGAATTTTTAACGTCAATGTTCTTATCGTACTTTCCTTTTTGCTCGGCTACAAGGAAAAAATAAATGGGTTCCAGATGTTGTCGCTGGTGCAATTCATTCATCCACTCATAGGCGTCAAAAGGGTCTTGCCTTCTTCCTCTTATCACACCCAGCCGCTGCACCATGGACTTCCACTTGCCGGTAAGAAATAACCTGGCAATAGCACCTGCATTGCGCTTAAAGCCCTTGTTTTTGTAGCTCCATGCAATGTCAATATCGTACGTTGTTTGAAGGCGAAAGCGGGAGGTGGAAAGCTGGAGTTCCGGAAACTTTTCCTGCAATAAAATCCTAAAATCTTCCAGCCAGATATTGATTAGCGGCAGATGCAGAAAACCTTCTTTAAATGCCAGGGAATTTTGATGGGCGTATCGGCCATATGCATCTTTCTGGTGCGGCAGGTATTCTTCGTACCGGGTTATGAGGTAGAAAATTGCGGCAAACAGGTCAAAACCCGTGTCTCCTTCCGCCTTAAAAAAGGCCTTGTAGCGGTGATGATCAAAACACTCAATCTTTACCGGCCGAATAGTTGATTCAAACAACAATACATGCGAGTGAATCCATATTTCATTACCACCCATACGATGATAGCTGTAATTAATCCGGTGGGGGTCAGTGTTAGCGGAATATTTGTCTTCGTCGCAAATTAGCCGGATGGGAATGTTGTAATACTGCGAAAGAAAATCGGCTACGTATTGCAGACGTGGTGTTAGAGTATGGCTGTAAATGATCACGATGTAAATTAAGGCCTTTTGTTAGCTTTTTGCCGCCAGAGTTCGTTGAACGATTTAGCCGGAAAATCAAGGTTAGAGCGATGCTTTGTCCATTCTTTGGCGAGGCTGTTTACCACCTTGTTCTTCATCTTCCCGGAGCCCATGTTCATCAGTCGACGGCTTAACATAGCTTGTTTCCAAAACTTCCATGCCATCTTCTCAGCAAATGCAGCGCTGCCATCTTCCACCGCTTCGTGACGGTTTTCGAGGAGCAATTCATGCAAATTGATTTTGACGGCACAGACCTCCGTGCAATTTCCACAAAGTGACGAAGCATAGCTGAGGTGCTTCCACTCCCCTAAATCTTTGAGGTGCGGCGTGATGACAGAGCCAATTGGTCCGCTGTATGTGGTTTCATACGCATGACCGCCAATATTTTTATAAACAGGACATGCATTTAAGCAGGCACCACAACGAATGCAATAGAGTGACTCGCGGCTTTTTTCATTGGCTAAAATGTTGGTGCGCCCATTGTCCAGAAGGATAACATACATTTCTTCAGGGCCATCGCTCTCATTCAGTTGCCTTGGCCCGGTAACAATCGAATTGTATGAAGTGACCCTCTGGCCGGTACCAAATGTTGCCAGCAAAGGCCAGAACAAAGCCAGGTCAGTAATTGAAGGAATCACCTTTTCAATTCCAACGATTACAATATGGGTTTTTGGCCAGGCGCAGCTTAACCGTCCATTGCCTTCGTTTTCGGTAATGGCAATAGCGCCTTCGTTAGCACTTTCCAGCACAGTGGGATCCGAAGCTTGGAATTCACGTGACTTGAAGTCGCGGC